>Ga0209589_1007689_pt1 | contig 17192 bp, 5 predicted proteins | sample CowpeawhiteBW_FD_187525 | JGI IMG/M metagenome (GOLD analysis project Ga0209589, IMG submission 187525) | Root nodule microbial communities of legume samples collected from California USA - Cow pea white BW (SPAdes) (version 2) | ecosystem: Host-associated > Plants > Roots > Nodule | place: USA...
ATATAAAAAAATATATATATATATATATATATATATATATATATATATATATATATATATAATAATTTAAAATTTTTATTAACTACATAAATATACTTTAACTGATATTAACTTTAAAACATTCATTAATTAAAAAAAAAACTAAAATTCATTTTCATTTATCAATAGCTTACAACAATAAACACTTCGTAAGGGTTGGATGATGATGCAAATTTAAACAAATTCGAAAAACAAAATATAATTATCTAAAATTACCATTTAAAAGAGTTGGACTAGAAAGTTCATATATTATCTGCTTTAAATTTTAATTAATCTAATTTTACCGTTGATAAAAAAACATCCACCTTATTTTTGTAAAGACAATAGCTTTGTATGTATAACAATTATAATTATAAGTATTTTTTTAAAGGAGTGTTGAGTGGTAAAGTAAAGTAAGTTATTAGAGGGCACTTTTTGAAAATGGGAAAAGAACAAAGGAGGGAAATGTGATAAAAAAATATATTTGGTTGTTCTTTGAATTTGCATACTTCCATTTCTATGTCAGTTTTAGCACTTCAATCCTTTCCTCCATTGTTTCTGTATCTTCCTTTAGTTAATGAAAACAGGGCCCTCAACTAAATCATTGGGCTCAAAAAGAGAGAACATCAATTGTATCACCACTCATTTATGGTGGCCCATAATGGCCCACACACCAGGGCCCTTAATGTGCACGCGACTCCATTTGGTAAAAATAAAATAATAGAAACATGTGTGAAATTAAAAGTAAAAGTATTTAAGTAAACATTAAAGAAAAGATAATTAAGTTAAAATAAAAGAAAAATAAAATGAAAATAAACTTTCAATCTTTATATTTCTTTCTCCTCCCACTTCCTTACCGCTAAACATATCTCTCTTTATTTTTTACGAATTGTCTATTCTCTGTATTTTTTTTTTTTTGTTCAGAACTAATTGAACTAGCTTCTCTAGGGTCTACTGAAGAAAAATATGAAAAACATCTTAAAACTGACTTCTTTATATTTTACATATTTTTATAACTTATAGAAATTAATTTTATTTTGTGATACAATAACATTTTTTATATTTCCTCATCAAAAGTTTTGTAAAAAGCACTCTCGGAAACATAACCTAAGCGATGTCATCGAGCATTACTGTTGTGGCGAAACACTTTAATTCCAGTTAGCAGCATATTTTTCACGTGTTCCTTTGTGAAGTTTGGACATGCCTCGGGTAATTATGAGGGCAGGTACCTACCTAAAACCATAAGCAATATTTGTCTCAATTAAGACATGAAAGTGTATAATGATAACAGATCTTTGCATAACTAACGTTCAAAAGACGGTTTTCTAAAATTAATTATTAAAATTAAATCTGAAACGTTATATTAACTGCATCTCCGTAATCTAGCTCAATGGGAAACTGATTCTTGTAAGTTTAGAATTTAAGTAATTTCAACCTTAGCGTTTTTTTGAAAATAAAATTAGTGAAATATTTTTTTTAATAATAAATTAATTCTTATATGTTATTATTTTTAACCCAATAATATCCGACACACCCTCTTCGTCCAAATAAACTAATGAAGAATAAACTGAAGAACGTGTTAATAAAAAAAAAATGGATTGCACAAACATGCAACGAAAGAAAAGAATTAAGATAAGACAAGGCTACAGAAAATATATTACATAGTTAAACATGAAGGACATGTTAACAGGGTTTGAGTTTGTTGTGTTCAGTGGTGACGATGATGGAGACACTCAGCAGGTGTGACCGGGAACCTAGCAGTGTCGGTGCAGTAGTCATAGACCATATGGTTAGCCCTAACCCACATAAGCTGGTGGCTCTGATGCAGGTTCAGTTCCGACATTGTGGGTTCGTCCCACCAATACTTCTTATCCTCACTGCTGTTACATTTGTTGGCAGAACCAGCTGACGTCACCGGCACCGGACACTCACAGGCGTCGATTTCAAAGTCCTTGTAGGTCGCAAAGAACGGTGCGTGGCTCCAATCTGTCTTCACGCGACCACCCTGTGTGGCCCAGTCATCTGCGTTCCATATTGAACTGTATACACCCATGGCTTGGTCCTTTGGGAACGGAATTCCCTTGTGTTCCAGATTTGTATGCACCCTTATTGGCGTCCCATCCACTTCGAATCTAAACATTCACAACACACATTTCCCAATGTCACTACTTTTTTATATATTTATCTACACGGAGCTATGCAAAATCAAGTCTTTCTTTTAACTGTTTCAATTTTTAAACTACTCATGGACAATGACCTGTGTAAGATTCCTTCTGCTTTGGCTTTTACCATGAGTTTGTTTCTATAAATTGTGATGGGACCCAACGGGAACACAATCACGCTTTGATAGCACAAGCTCAACTGACAAAAGCATGCATTTTCGTGTTTTCTTCGCAGCTTTTCGGGTTATGTAAAGACTCTATCTATTAACTTGTGAATGCCTTCGATAATTAACTGGAATGGAATGATGGTGTTTATATAATACTCACACAACTTGGCGCTGGTTCCAGAAAATGGAGTAGGTGTGGAAGTCCTTGGTGGGGTCGAACCAGAGGTTGAGTCTCTGCTCCCTGTTACCAACACCGTTCACGTACACGTTGGTTTGCACCGAGTAAGGTTCCCCACTGGTGTTGCCCAGAAACTCGAAATCAAACTCGTTGTGAGTTGGACCGTCTGATGACATCTGCATAATGGTCAATGCACGACTATTAGGTTGATCAAGGTCATAAAAATGTAAACTTTGTAAAAGATATTTATCATGTTTACACTTACGCATATAACATATTTTATAATAAGATAGTGGGAGTATAAAGTTACACTAATAAAAGTATTAGATCGAGGCTCGAAATGGAGACAGCGACAGTGACAGGGACAAAAATAAATGCAAGAATAAATTAGAAGTATGCATATTCACGAGATGAAATGAATTAGGTAGATGACAGTAATGGCTCTTGTGATCGATTGTTACTATCCATGACGCATATTTAAAGTTGTCTGTCAGCACTAGAGAAACGCTCAATGCATTGAACAGAACGTGGAATTGAACTGCGGATTAAAAAAAAAATTAAATGTTGCACTTTTAGGTGATAAAATTTCCCTTACATAAAATGCAGTAACAGTTCCGGCAGAGTCACCCTCCACAAGCTTGAGCTGGATGGCCACTTTCCCAAACATGTACTTGCTCTTGGATCCAAATCCAGCACCTGCAATGTCCCAAAACTTACATGTTAAATATTGCAGGGCTTTTTCAAGTGTCTATTAAAACCAGATCTAACTAGAAATTATTGAAAGGGAAGAACAGTACGCAAATGTGACAGGTTTATAGCAAGAAGATTGAAGAAAGTGTGAGAGTTGGGTTAATTACCAGAATAGTTATCAAGTTTGAGTTTGAGGAGTTCTCCTTCATGGATGAAATGGTCCATGGCCCAACCGGGTTGGAAGAGTTCATCAAACTTGACAGAAGCAGCCAAACCCAGCAACAAAAGACCAACAAAAAGTCCCAACATCTTGGACATTGCAACGAAGACGAAAGAAAATAACAAAAGAAGGGTCAGATTCTATGAAACTGAGAAATGAACAGACTGAAGTGAAGCTTCTTCTGGTTCTCTACTCAAAATGCTTTCTCCGTGAGGGCTCACGAGAGAGGCCTGTGGGTGTTAAGTGTTATTTATAGCCCAGCTCACTCACTCACTCACTCACTCTTTCATTCATTCTTTCATTCATTCCACGTAACGGTGCCATGTCACGTGCCACGTTCGGGGTTTCAAATTCCAAGGAATGAACAAAAATTACAAAACATAGATTGATGCGAGATTAAAAAATATAGCCGTTACTGTGGCAGTGATAGCTGGCAAAAGCTGTTCGCAGTGAGTGTGTAGTACCACTGCTTCTAAAAAGAATGATGCCAGATCTCCGCCAATAGAGTATCGCCACGTGGACAATTCCAGCTGGAGGGTCTTAATTCAACAGTTGTCACCGGCTGTACGAGCATAAAATTCTCGTGCTTTCCCCTTCTACGGTTGGGTCCCCCATCCCTTCAAACATGGAGGGGTTCCAACAAATTTTTTTATTTATGCCACTTTTCTTTTTCTAAATCCTTAAACTTATTCATGATACTATTTTATAAACTTAATTTTGTACATTATGCTGAAAAATCGTGAATATACTTTCTCGTGTTTGATGTTATTGCTTTTTCAGAAACAATGAGTTCATCTACAAAATTGTATCAAATTACACATTTCAAAATTTGCAAATTTCAATAAAATTTGACACTCATACAAGCGGTACATTGAGTTGGATTTTAAAAGAATTTACCGAAATTAACCAACAGCAAGTTAAAGAGTAGAAGAAAGAGCGAGTTAGAAAGTATTTTCATTTTTTTGACATGGATTTGTATGGGATAGAATGAGTTTGCAATTTTTTAATCAAACATATATATTAAACAATAATGTGTATAATAAGATTGGTGTGAGTTACCAAAAAGAGATTAGTGTAACAACATTCCTTGATTGATGAGTGGTTTTAAAATTGCAGTGGGAGTGGGATATGTGCTTTGGTTTGTTGTCCTTTTTGCTTTTGTGACAGCATTTCCAGCTGGAGAGTGGAAAGAGCAATAATATAAAGGGACCAATTCATCTTTTTTATATTCTTTCATCAATTCCCTCTTCATCTTATCATGCTACTACATTTTTATTTCTTGAGATCTGTGCACTGTGTTTGTTGGGAATCCACATTGTGCTGTTACACCACCGCATGAGAATATCAATTTAAAAATAGTAGATTTTATTTAAGGTTAAAAAGATTTACACGTTCCTTTTTTAGAGATATATTTCTTAAATTTTTGTATAAAGTTGTAATATTTACAATTTTTACTTTACTAATTTTAGTGTTAAATATGATTATAATAACGTGGTTCTCAGTGGTCATAAGTGAGTGTAAAATGGATTCTCCTCGCTGCATGTAAATGAAAAACTGAGTGTTTATTTAACATTAATTGCATAAACCAAAACAATTTATTTAAATAATCACACAAATTTTTATTCAATTATAATTTTCACTACTCACACTTTACAATTATCTAACTTCATAATTTATTCAATTTATCAATTTCCCTTATGGACAATTACATTTAATTATTTTCATCAAATAATACATATATTTTTTTAACAAATTACTCACAATATTATTTAAACTTATATATATATAATTTTCCAGGGCAGGAAGCTGTTGTTTTTAGAATTTTTAGGTTAAGCAAGTTTTCTTTTTTGATGACAAGGTGCTTAACCTTTTTAAAATATATTTGACAATTGATAAAGACGTTTGGTGAGTGTAGCAACTACTTTAGGTACATCAATCTAGATGTCTCTATTACAATTTACATTTTTCAAATGTATTCGACCTACTTTTTTCATCAACTTAAATGTTTGTGTTACATATCATCATTTTCAAGACTTTACATTTTAAGTAAAGTGGTAATGTATGCTATGAAGGAATATTTGTGGTCATTCAAACTAGGAATTATATTATCACATAAAAATTCAAAGTATTATGCTCACCATTCTTGGAAAAAAATTATTACCGTCAATTTTGATATCATAATTTGTAAACCATCATTTTAATAAAAAAAAAAAAACTTTTCATATGATAACATAACCATACTTTATTGTGAATATGAATCTTTAATTTGAATGGAAATTTATTTTTTTTATTGTTTTTAATAAAGAAAACCATTAAACATTATTAAGAGTCATACCATTTTATTATTTTTATTAAGACACGAGTCTTGCTTGACTTAATCATTATATCTTAAATATCTTTTTAAAGTTTTGTAGTCTTGAAATATTTGTTATGGATTGAAATATAATTTTTAAATACAATATTAATTTAAATTTCAGTTCAAATAAATTCTCAATTATCTAAAGTTATTTTTTTACTATGACACTTGTAATCAAATTCTTTGAATATATCATTTTCATGTTTGGCTGACAAAAATAATACATTTTAAAAACTTTCATATTATCTAAGATAAATAAAGAAGTGAGTAGTGATATTTATATAGTAGATTCTAAGTTCACTGTGTTTCTTGTCTTAAGTCAAAGAAACTCTAAACTTTTTTTTTTAACTTTTATAGTAGAGAGTGAAGTTTTAGTTAAATTCTTATTTTGAAGAATGTAAATGTATTGTAGATCAAAAAGAATAAAAAATGACATGAGAGAGTTATCTATGAGTTACAAATTTTCACATATTGTTATTCTTTAGTGTATTTAAACAATAGTTATTATTTTTCTCTAGTTTTAGAATTTTCATATTATATTCTTGTATTTTTTGTGTTGTTATTATTTCTTAATTAGTTGAGTGATTTTAGAAGATAAAGACTATAATATTTTTCATTAAAATCACGTTTTTTGAAATTCGTTTTTAAAAGTAATTAAATTTTGAAATCTAGTTACCATTTTTGAAATTCGTTTTCCAGACAAACTTGTTTTCGAAACACGATTTGCAAATTTCAAATCTGTTTGATTTAGGTACCGGATTTTTACTTCTGATACTTATGTTTACCGCATTTTCCAAATTCGTCCATTTCGTTATCGAATGTCCAAATTCACTTAAGATGCAAAATTTGTTTTTATAATGAACAGATTTCGAAATCCGGTTCGGTTCTTACTTTATTATTACAAGTTTTTTTTATTGTATTTTAAATTATTTAATATTTATATTTATGTTTTTTTCTTCTTACTTCTAGTTTTTTAAATTGTATATTTAATTATTATGTTTAACTTGTGTTTTTTAATTTTATTTTATGTTTACATATTTATTAAAACCAAATTAAAAAAAATCAGAAATAAAATTTAAAGACGTAACAAATTATGAAATTGATAAAAAATTAAAACAAAAATTATATAAATAAAAGAAATATACGATGAATTACAAAAAAAGTATAAATAACGTCAGCTTTAAAAGGTGAAAAAAGGTTTCCTGCATCATTACAAATGTCGAAACCTGTAACAGGCATCAAACGGACATCCAAATTTGTTTTTTAGTAGAACCGTATGTCAAAATCCATGAAATTCGTGAATTGGTTTTTGAAATCCGTTTTTTTGCCACAACCGGATGTGCATATTCGATATATGTTTTTTGAGATTTTTTTTTGTCTCATTAACTAACATCTTGGTATCATTTACAAACAAACATCATGAATCCATAACCATGCATCGATATATACAAAAAGCTTAATGTATAAAATGGATACATCTCAAATATTAGCCGCATGTATAAAATGTATAATGAACATGAAACAATAATTTACATACATTTGCCGATAAAACTTATTGAACTTATGCAAGTGATAGAAATGGAAAACGGAATAAACTTTTGATAAACCTTAATGGAATTATCCAACCAAAAGAATAAACTGAAAAATGATTTAAAACACAGTAGAGAAACGAAATTTTCGTTGAGCTTTTGAGAAAGGAAAATGCAAACAGAGAGTGAAAGTGACTTCACGAGATGCAGGATCACACCAAATAGAAGCACCATTGCACCAAACACAGCAATTATCTTAATTACTTTTACTTACCTGAGTCAGAGGGGTTAAAATGGTCAGCATAGTTAATCCTTGAAGGTGCAGGAGAAATCTTTGGAGGTGTAAGGAGAAGTTCTTTGTTTAAAATGTATTGGGCCTCCACCCATCAAATTTTAGAATGAAGCCCATCAAATTTCTTTACCTTTACGCTGTCATTGTTTAAAATATAATGGGCCTATGCACAGATCGACAGACTCGGCCCAAACCAATTGGTCCCCATAAATTTTTACTTGAACCAATTTTAATATCTTGGTAAATAAAAAATATTATTTGAAATCATTTTCAGATTAAACTTTATACCAACACTGTACAACTTAGTTAATTTATTTTAGTTGATATACACACCACTAAAGAAATATCTTAAGATTTTTAAAATTGAATTATTGATCTTAGAATCAGAGACATAAAGAGGAAAAAAACACAAGGATTTATCGAATGATTAGAAAAACAAATATAGAGTGTTTTGCTTTAAGAAAAAAAAGGTTTCCCTAAAATATATAAGGCAGAAAACGTGCGAACCTAACTAGAACAAAATTAAACTAACAAAGATAATAAATTGACTGTGTTTGTGCACAATATATGTCAATTCTGGATGTAGTTAAGTATAAAAGGCTTCTCATAAGCCTTTGGAATTGAGCAGGATCAGCTAATTTGGTGGTAGATCTTTAAGTTCTTTTAACCTGAAAGGTTGATGAATAAGAGTTTTTTGTGTGTGAAATAGCATAATCGTTTGGCCCAACAATGATAATGTCCTCGCATAAACTAAGATACCAATAAAATCTTAATTAACTATTACCTTTATTAAACAAATAATAATCTGATTTATATTTTATATTTCAAAAGGAGATTTGGAGTTTACAATTAAACTAAGAGTTTTATTCATAAAAAACACAACAATTTCAACACATCCACCCCACAATTTCAAAGGAACATTAGAATGAAACAATAAGGCCTTAACAAAATTAAAAATATGCACAACACTACTTTATTATTGTCGTTCAACACTTCAACATAATAATATTGATAAATGACACATTTTTAGAGAACAAATTAATGAAGACAAGTTGCTCAACATTATTAGGTCTGAAAGTTTTAACACTCTTGACCTGTGTTCGCTTCTGCTGATGCTACTATTATCATAGATTCGCTGTGATGGATTTATGAATAAAATCATGTTCACATGCATCATTTTGAAAGAGAATGAAGGAGAGGATTCAGAAAATAACATTTTAATTGCATCTCTCTAAGTAGAGATTTGAGCAGATACATATTGTTTTACAAATATATCCCTACATATACTAAATTATTTATGTGAACTATCATATTTTTTAAATAATTATTATACATATTATTAATTAATATATATATATATATATATGAACATATTATTAATTATTATATATATAAATATATTATTATTTATTATTATAATTTATTATATATAATAAATAATAATATATTTATATATATAATTATTATTATTATTATCATTAATAATATATCTAAATATATAATAATTAAAATATTGTCAAAAATATAATAAAATTAATATATTAATATATAACAATTAATATATAAAATAATTATTATTTTTAAGTATAATAATAATAATTATTATATATAAATATGTAGAATAATTAATATTAATTAAAATATTATTAAAAAATAATATATATAATAATTACTATTATTAATTTTTGCATAACTTGTTTTTAAATTTAATTGTATAAATTTTTTCAAATTCATAAAAATTTAAATTTTTTTATTTTAAAAATTCATATAATTTTAATATTTTTTTAATTCATATTAATTATTTGTAATTGTTTTCATAATATCAAATTAAAAAATCATTTTCTTTTTTCATCAAGGGTATTTTGATAACTTTATAATTCTATCTATTTTTACAATTTATTTTATCTATCACATCAATCAAATTTCTCACTAACTTTCATACAACTTATCTTCAAATTTACTCATTTTACCCTCTAAATCCACTCAAAAAAAATACACATATTCATTCATTCAAATCCTCACAAATCCATTTCACACTCTCTCTCAAATCCATTCACACAATAGAACACACCCTAAGAGTTCTACAGCTTATCAGAAACACTTAAAAAACTTTTTAAATGTATACTTAATAAGGAAACACCTGAAACTAAATAATGGTTTTTAAGAAACATTTGTAATAATGAATCCAAAATATGAGTTGAAAGTTTAATTTTAGATGCTTTAAGTTTATAAGTTGAAAATAATATTATGATTTCCTATATTGTTGAGTAATGACTTATAATATTGATTTTTTTTATTGTATTTCCTTAGAAATAGTTCATTTCAGAATTGGTTCTTTACTTGAAAACTGAATATTGTAATAAAGTCCTTGACAACCACTATATAAAGACTTTGAACTAAAACGAAATTAAATACCTATACTATACACAAAAAATTGTTTCAATGTTAAAGTGGTTAAAATGAAAGGTTAATTTAATTAATGCCATGAGTCTTATAATAAATTACAATAACATTTCAAATTAATGTGTAATTTTCTTTCAAGTGATAATGGTTGTATGAGCAACTTTGCTTTATAAGCAAATGTCGCTTCATCTGCTTTAAATTTTGTAAAAAATATCTTCAAGTTATATACATACAAAAAGTGATACTTTGATATTTATGAAAAGGAAACGCATCTAAATGATAAAAAATATTAATATTTTAGTTACGTATTTTTGTATATTTCAACTTAAATTATTATATTATTAAAGTCAGTTATAATTGGATTTTCCTTAAATAAATCGTGTATATCAAAAAGGTGCATCAACATTTAATATACATTTAGAAGAAAAAAAATGATAAATTTATAAATTATGTGATGTGATAAAAAAATAAAATAAACACGTAATGGATATATACAAAATTAAAGTATATATATTTCATTACTCACTTTTTAGCAGTTATGCAGCATTTTCTCCTTAAAGGATTTGTTAGAACCACAAGAAAAAGCGACCCTAGACTATAGCAAGAGCTTCAGTTTTTCATCCCTGTAATACAAGATGAAATTGAGTCGTTCATGTCTATTTCACCATTTTCACAACACATTGCTCAAACTACACTGCACTGATACAACGAGAAGTGCCTTCACTGTAGCAATGGTCATTTCCATGGTTTACACTTGCGCATTTGGGCACTGATGTTACCTCACGAAGCATTTTAACCACGTTTCTCATTGTGGGGCGAGTTATCGGGTTGGAGCTGGTGCACTGCATACCCACACTCAACACCTTGCTTATTTCTTCCCTGAATTTGTAGTCCAATGTAGGATCAACTACATCATCCACTTCTTCATGTTCCAATGCAGAGGAAACCCATTTCACCAAATCATTTTCACCATACTCTGGATCAATGGGGGGTCTCCCAGTTACCAACTCCAAAATCACCACTCCAAAACTGTATATGTCACATTTCTCATTCACCCTCAGAGTGTACGCGTATTCTGCACATCAATCAAGTAACCACATGTTCAACCAAATTCACAGCAAGACCAATTGCAAACTCAAAATGGTCTTAATTGATAATGCTTGATATTAGTTCATTCAGATGCAAAACAATAGAAAGTGGATATGTTTTCAAATGTGTCTCTGAACTAAATTTCACAAACCTGGTGCAATGTAGCCGTATGATCCTGCAATAACAGACATTGATTCTGTCCCATGGCCGGCTTTTGTCACTATTTTGGCAACTCCAAAATCTGCAACTTTTGCTACAAAATCTTCATCAACCAATATATTGTTAGATTTCACATCCCTGTGAACAATGGGTGGGACACAATCATGATGCAAATAAGAAAGCCCCTCAGCAGCATCAACAGCAATTTTACACCTTGTAGGCCAATCCAACAAGCTCTTCTTGCTGCTCTGTAACAAATCACCCAAACTCCCATTTGGCATGTATTCAAACACCAAAAGCTTGTCGTTCCCACTGTTGCAGCAACACCACAACCTCACTATATTCTTGTGCCTGATCCTCCCCAGTGCTTCTACTTCAGCTTCAAATTCATCTTTTCTGGAACCACCATTTTCATCCACTTTTTTTGGGGCTCCTCCGCTCAGTTTTTTCACTGCCACCACCTCACCGTTGCTGAGCACCACCTTGTATACCTTCCCAGATGCTCCCTTTCCTATCACATTGGCCTCATTCAGCAACTTAGCAACCTCTAACCCACTAAACCGCAGCTTGTGAAACGACTTCCAACTCGCAGTGCATAACCCTTTCTGCAATTTCTTCACCTTCCTGTACCTGAAGTAAAACCAAGCCACCCCAATAATGAACACAACTCCTGCAAGCACAAAAATGGACCACAAAATCCACATGTGCCTCCAGTTCTTATTCCTACCATAACAACTACAAAGCCCAGGGAGATGACTACAGAGGCCAGGATTCCCTATAAAACTCGTTTTGTAATTGGCATTGGCGTAAAGAGGAGGAATATCCCCAGAAAGCTGGTTGTAAGACAAATTCAACTCAGATAGCCTCAAGTTCTGCAACTGCAATGGAATCTCCCCAGAGAAATTGTTCCAAGAAAGATCAAGATAATTAAGCACAGGAAAGCTTCCTAATTCGCTTGGAACATTTCCATCCAACCTATTATGTGACAGATTAAGGTCAGTGACCTTGCTCAAGTAACCGATTCCACCGAAATTAAGATCACCAGAAAGTTGATTAGAACTAAGATCGAGATTAACCAACTGCTTCAACTTCACCATACTCCCCGGAATCTGACCCGAGAGGTTATTATTACTAGCAGCAAACTCCACAAGATTGTCCAATAACCCGATTTCCTCAGGAATCGACCCAGAAAACAGGTTATTTGAAAGCAACAAATTTGATAAGCTGGAAGAGCCAGAAATCCCCTTAGAAATGTGCCCAGAAAAATAATTTACCAAAAGCTCGAGCAATTGCAAACGGGGCAAACTCCAAACCCCTTCAGGAACACTTCCCGAGAGATTATTGTTCCTTAACCGAACCCTCATCAAACTCTTGCATTTCCCAAGACTCTCGGGAATTTCACCCGAAAACGAATTGTATATCAAGATTAGTTGCTCAAGCTGCCCCTGCCGGCAAATGCTCGCCGGAATTTCGCCGGAAAACCGGTTAAACGAAACGTCAATATGGTTCAGCGGCGAGTTACTCCCCAAATCACTCGGCAACGTTCCAACGAGTCTGTTACTGAAAAGTTTGAGTTCAGAGAGGTTCGGGGAACGCGCAATAGCCCCCGGCAAAAACCCTTCGAGTTTGTTCTCAAATAAATTTAGTGACTGGAGTGGCAACTCACACAACTCGGTCGGAATCGTCCCAGTCAACTCGTTCCTCGACGCATCGAATAGTTTCAAATTCGTCATCTTCGACATTCCTCTGGGTAGCTCCCCGGAGAGCGAATTTTGGTAAAGCTCAATTTGGGTCACGCGCGTGAAACGCGTGAACCATTGCGGAATGTTACCGGTGATGCTGTTCTGAGACAAGTCGAGGTTTGTCAAGTTACCGAGATTGCTGAAGGTGTCTGGAATGGGACCTCGAAGGTTGCACTGAGCGAGAAAAAGCGTTTCAAGGTTTCCGAGTTTCCAGAGTTCACTCGGCATGGGACCCGGCTCGAACAAGTTGTAAGCAAGTTGAAGGTGTTTCAGCGAAGTGAGGTTACCGAGTGAAGCAGGGATGGTACCTGTGAGAAGATTGCTAACGAGGTTGAGCGTTTCGAGGTGGGGTAGGGCGGCGAGGCTCTCCGGAATTTCTCCGGTGAGGTTGTTGGCGGAGAGGTCGAGGTAGCGGAGGGGGGTCAGTGCGGCGAGGGAGTCGATGGGACCCACAAGGGCGTTTTGGGAGAGGTCGAGATGGAGGAGGGAGCGGCAGAGGGAGACGGCGGAGAGGGTGGAGTTGATGAGGTTGTTGGAGAGGTTGAGGGAAGAGAGGGAGGGGAGGCGGCAGAGGGCGGCGGGGAAGGGGCCGGAGAGGAAGGAGTAAGAGATATCGACGGCGATGACGGCGGCGGAATGATTGTTGCAGGTGACGCCCCTCCACCGGCAGGGGGTGGAGGCGGCGGGGTGCCAGGAGGAGAGTGAGTTGTGGGGGTCGGAGAGGCGGCTGCGCGCCTCGAGGAGGAAAAGGCCGTCTTGGGTTAGAGAGAGAGAGTATCGTGGAGGAGAGAGAAGGAAGAGGAAGAAAAGAAAAAACACGAACATTCTGCCGAAGATAGAAAGATTTTGTGTTCGGAGTGGTCGTTTGTTTCAGTTTTTTCTATGTGAATTTGCATGACGAAACACTGCTACACTACATGTAACACACTGAGACAGAGTAAGGAACATCTGTGGGTCCCATCTTGGATTTGAAAATGGATCATAGAGACGTGTTAAACGCGTGCGAGAACACGAGAAGTCTTCACAGTTCATGCTCCATTTCACGTTTTTGGTGCATGTGTCTGCTCCATACTCCAAAATCTGATAAAGTCCATAACTCACTAGCTGTTACTTTATGTTTAAATATTTTGTTTTTGTATTTTATTTTCTATAATTTTAAAATTTATTGAATTTGTTATAATATTTATGTATTATATTAAACTTTAATTTTAAGGTTTCAATTCTCGATAGGACCACCTTGTCGGAGATGTTTTTCAGTGAAGTTTCCTACAAAATTTGTAGATATTAATATGATAGATTTTCTGAATGTTTGAGTTCTTGTTCACTATATCTGGCGTGTGATTCACGATACTATTTCCACTTTATTAAAGACAAATAACGTCTAAAGAAATAATGTTTGTTCTAAAACCTTTAGAAAATATGAATGGATCTTGGAAAAAAAATCGTAATCTATCCGTTTGAAATATTTAAGTGCAAAAAAATATATAAAGGAAAAATATATAAAGATTGAAAAGTAAAATATAAGGATGAAAAGAAAGATAAAGTTATTTCTATATTGATTCATTTATTTTCAAATTTACATTACACACTTATAGATATTGATTTTATTATCTTGATAAAATTTAATTAGAACTACACTTCATATTATTATGTATAATCACTCAAAATATGAACAATGATACAACCAAACTATAGAAAAATCCAACTAAGGTATAAAAAGATTACAAAAGATTTGGAAACATTTTTAAGCATTTGTTGAACCAAAGGATTGTATAAAATGTGTTCGAAACAATGTTAGTAATTTCTAAAAAAAAAACACAAAAACAAATTTATAAAAAAATTTGATTATTTACTGATTAATATCGATTACTTTTTTAAAAGAATAACTGATTATATCGTTCTTTTGTTAATTCTGTAAACCTAATTTCAACAATGTAATCAATTATTCTTGCTGTTAAAAGATTAAATACAAACTTTTTTTTCTCCACAAAGTTTCAGTTAATTAATTATATAAAGAACTAATAATATTTGCACTTAAGGGATTAAATGCAAACTTTATATCTCCACTCAGTTCAAGATAATTAAATATATCAAAATTAATCCATTATTTTAATTATTTTTGTTTTTCGTTAAAGTTAAAACTCAATAACAACAACCTAATATATTATAATGGATTATAACTTACTTATAATAATCCATTATGAGTAAAAGGTGTACTTGTACAACTTAAAAATAAAGTACGTTCAATCATAATAAACTATTTTGTCGTAAAATTTAGAAACATCGTTTAAAATATAATCAAATAGAAACTTAATTAATAAACATGATGCATAATCTAATACAAACTTATTAAAATGCAAAATAATCACTCGTTCAAGAAAATAATAACAAACAAGATTGTAATGAGGAAGAAGCTTTCCATTTTTGTGCCCTCCAATCAATTTCATTATCAAGTAAAATATGTTAAAAAGCTGATCAATTGCTTTTATATAAAAAAGAATATTTTTAATGTTAAATATTAAGTATTTGCCAATTTTAAAGAAATTTGTTATTTTAAATTTAAATATATTGGTTTTCTGAAGATTTTGGTTCAATGCAATTCAAAGTGCTTTAGATGAATTAAATTAACTCGATGTGAATCCTTTTGCATGGACTAACAAACTTACATTTTTTTTTTTCAATTTGAATTAAAGTGTTTTAGTGCTTATGAATCCACTATTAAAACAAATTTGATCAACCATTCATTTGTATAATGAATTAAAGTTACAAATATCTTTAAATTGCTAAATTTTTTCTTTATATATATTTCAATCAAGAATTCGTATCATATTTTTGGTATTTGTTGTATTTAGATATTCAATGGTGGATAAATCAAAAAGATGAAATGGAGAAAATAATAGATGAAGAAGAGGGTGGAGATAAAGATTTGACATGAATGTAAATAACAGGAAAGTAAATCACTAATGGTGTGTTTGGATAGAGCCTTTTTATAAAACAATTCATTGTTTTTGAAGAATTTGGATTTCTTTGTGATGAAATCCTTTGTTTGGATAGAGAAATTAAAAAACATTTAAAATGCAAGTATTTTTTTGAAATATTTCAATTAGCTAAATTAGTAGAAATTCAAATACCCTCAATAGGTAGAATTTGAAATTTTTCTCCCCCAACCTCACACTTTAGATATCTCTGATAGAATTGTCAATTTGGCCTAGTTCATAAGTGGGCTCAACGAGCCAGGCCGACAACTCAACGAGCCAGGTCGACAACTCGACGAGCCAAACAAGTCGAACGGACCCCACGACCGATATATATATATATATATATATATATATATATATATATATATATATATATATATATATATATATATAACCTAACTCTTAGAACACAACTTTTTGATAACATAATAAAAAAAATAGGAATAAGTATGTTTTTAGTAGTGTCTAATAGTCATTCTGATTGGACTGACATGTTAATTTATATTAATTTTAAAAAAATATTAAAATTTTAAATACGAATTAAATATTTTTTTAAAAGTAAAATAAATTATTTTTATCTCAATATTGATTTATATAATTGTAATAATTTAATATTTATATAACATAATAATCAATTAATTAGTTCAAATCACTATTTATGCTAAGTATATCTTTAGTTCATATTTTTACATGTAAAATTGGCATTCACACATCTTTGTCAAAGTTCATATAACATTTGTCCCTATACTTTCGTAATACATGAAATACGTCCTTCAGAACCAAAAGAAAAAAATCTAAAAACATAAAATAAAAAAATTAGTTTGAAATTACACGTGTCAATGACATGGTCGTCACGCATTGGCAGAACATTATAGGGACAAGAGGAGCCACGACTCCCCCTTTGGAATTTTTTTTATATATGTTTATATTTTTTTAATTATAAATATATATTATTTATATTAAGTTTATATTATGGAAAACAATAATAAAAAATTTAATGGAAACATTGATTTATGAAAGAGATTAAGGTTTTGTTTTTGTTATAAGATCTTTCTATCAATGTAAGTTATTATGAAAGTGTGTGAGGAGAAAAAATTATGAAGAGATAATTTGGGAAACAAAGGTTGGAGAACACATAGATTGAGATTGAAATATATATATATATATATATATATATATATATATATTTTTTTTTTTATTTTTTTTTTT
>Ga0209589_1007692_pt1 | contig 17189 bp, 11 predicted proteins | sample CowpeawhiteBW_FD_187525 | JGI IMG/M metagenome (GOLD analysis project Ga0209589, IMG submission 187525) | Root nodule microbial communities of legume samples collected from California USA - Cow pea white BW (SPAdes) (version 2) | ecosystem: Host-associated > Plants > Roots > Nodule | place: USA...
CTCAGCCCATTATGTATTTCTGGGATTTGGCCCATTATCAATATAAATAAACTGTCCTTTGTGTAGGGTTTACACAAGGGAGATTAATCCCAAAACCCTATTTCATCTTATTTTACAGAACCAAGGACTTAGTCCTTAACATTTAAGGAGAGCAATAGCCATTGATAGCATGGTAGTAATTATTGTACGATACACGATACGATTCTCCACCTCCACGATACAAATCGCTTGAAGACTTGTTTTTGCTCTCGTATCGTGTTCATATAGTATGATTTGATCTCTGAGTCACATGAACTGTTCCTAATCACCCCTATTCGTAGCTTGAATCGTAGCATCCATGGGCAGAAATGTTACTCGTGGTGCCACCTCTCACGGCGACAACTCTTGTTGTGGTGCCTCTCGCAATGGTGCCTCCCACTGCCTCATGGTGCAATCCCTCCCAACGATGAGGGAGAAGAAGCTGATAGGCCTCTCGCTTCAATCTCTCCCAACAATGAGAGAGAAGAAGTTGATAGACCTCACGACTGCAACACCCCTCAAGGTGGCTACTGGCGCCAATGACTGTAACGACATCAACATACCTTGCTGGCTCGTGTACGGTTGTGAGTAAGGGACAGACAACCCTAGGGCTTTTAGTGGGGTTGGATTTGGGACCTGTTTTTGATCTAAAATTTTAGCCCACCTTTTTTAGAAACATTTTAAAGCTCAATTAGTAAATGATGACTCCCTGTAAAACTACTAATGTACCCAAAAAAAAAAAAGGTGACTTTGGAAACTGTCACTGCACCCAAAAAATTTAAAAAGGTGCTCTGAAATTGTCACTGCACTGAAAACTGACATCTTTCTTCCTTATTCTCTTTGGGTCAAATGTTTATCATCCCATTTATTTTTTCTCCATTTAACAAAGGAGTTGGGTCATACAACCTAACCCAATCCAACTATTATAATATTTATTAACTTAATTTATCCACTATACAACCACTCTTTTTTAATGTGGTTGTTATTATTAATTACATCTTTACATCTTTGTATGTTAGCTTTTTTAAATGTTTATGAATCTTACAATTTAGATACGAAACGATTTGTGATACGAAAAATAATATCTCTGATACATTACATGTCTCTTTTGTGGCTGTTTCACTGTGTTTCGCATCCTAAATACACTATTTAGCAATCATCAGAGGCACGTTTCTTTGAAACCTGAGGGGCTAGTGAAAGACCTGTGATGATTTGGGTCTTAGGTCTTGTCACATTAAGGGTTAAAGGATAAAGTGCCTACAGACCTCTCAGCCAACAAGTCATTCAAGAAACCAACATAATGAGCCATTTTATAGAGGCAACACTATGTACTGGCCATTCATGAGGAAAATCAGTCATTGGAAAAATTTTAGCTTCTATTGTGGCTTGCGTTTGCTTATAATGATACCTGTGTACTTATTAGTTGCTCTTGAAATATTTAATGGATTTATTTTTGGAAAAAATGAGGGCTTGTACGCCATAGAAAGGTTCCCGTTCATGCTGGTAAGCTTCTGTGTGGGAAATTAGTAGAAAGGTTTTGATAGGTTGTTATATTCACATTTGAAATCCCTTACTCCCACTTTTATTGGATGAAACAATGAAAGAAGTATTACAATTCGAAAGAATGTGTAACATTAAATGGAAGAGTCTAGTAGAACAGTTCTCAAGTGACTGCAACATCCCTACCTCCCAAATCACTCAATTCATGCTTACCTGCTCTTTTAGCTGTTCCTACTAAATTTGTCAACAATACAACAGTCCTCCCTTATCATTGGTTTAAACAATGGTTTCTTAGTAACATATATGAATATTGGCCATGCGAGTGATGAAAATGAGTGATGCTAGTGTCAGACCTGTTTTTTAATAAAACTATTTATGATGTACCAATCAATTTTTGGTTTAATAGACCAGAACATAATTATAACGACTCTGATTGACTGAATATCGACAGAGACATAAGAACTCGTATGTTAGGCTAAATGACTTGTTTGTTTATTGTTATTCCATACACCCCATTCTTCCACTTTTAATAAGCTTTCTAATGCATACTTTTTTTAACTATTGTTGGACAAACAAACTTTAGAGATTCCTCCTACCGTTCCTGATGTTCTCGATGATGTGGAAGTGGAAACATTATTCTCAGTCAGGAAATCTCCTCTGGTAAATGGGGTCGTTGCTTCTAATATGATCTCTTGCTCTGGGGCCCTTAGAGAGGGTACACCAAAGGTTTGTGTTGAAATTATGTTTTATTTTAAAGAAAGGTCAGGGTACCTATTTGGATCTCACATTCATTTATAACATTTACAGAGTAAAGAAGCTGATGACGAATTTTGTGATGATATATTTGGTGAGACACCAACTGGAGCTCAGAAATCAGTAAGTGTTCTGTTAAATTTTTTTTCTAATTACTCAATTCAATAAGCTACTGAGCTGTCAGTAAATTGATTTTGTTTCTAATTGAGGACAACTTGTACACTTTGGGAAGTTGCTTATAGCAAACTCTCTCCTGTTTCATATGTCCTGTATCCTTTTTAACTGTTCTTTCTGTTAATTTCCCCTCACTCTATGTATATTTACTTTGAAATAATTCGTAGCTTATATCTCTATCTCCAAATTCAACCTAAGGCTGTAATAATTGTCATTCCATTAGGTGGCACTTGGTATAGTGGATCGTTCATTTCCAATTAAACTACTTTTCTGAGGATGATATTATCAGGAAGGAATAAGATTCCTGAAATTTTTTTAACATGTTTGGTTCTTATTTAATTTTTGTAGGAATAAGTTTTTTATGGTCACTGGAAAGGTTAATAACATTACATTTAATTATTATGTGAAGTTTTGCTCTCCTCAACGAAGGTGGGGAAATTTATTCACAACTGAACATTCCTCACAATTTTTATGTCCTGGAAATCAGTTATGTTAAGCCTTACAGTTATTGATCTACTGTTTATTTTTTTGTTTTTGTTTTTATTCTGGATTTTTCTTTTATGTGTATATTAAGGTTTCCTTCCTTTCTTTGAAGGGTAAAGGAGAAGGTTTAAGAATTGAGAATGGTGGCCTACATGATAATTGGGATGATGCAGAGGGTTATTACAGTAAGTTACTTATTTGATTGTAACTTGCTGTTTTGATCATTCGTTTTTTATTGTTTCCTTTAGACTTGATTAGTTATTTTGTGCGCCTCTTCACTGTGTTCATTATTAATTGATTTTGACTACTTCTCCATCCACTGTATTTCTGCAAGTTCTTGAAATATGTGCTGTTTGGTTTAGGACATTTTCTTTTACTTTTTTGTTTATTATTTTCACTAGTAATTACAAAACGTTGTTTCCTTTTCACCTGGAGCAATTTTAGTTTAGTCATGGAGTGAAATATGTGGTTTGGAACTCAGCCTTATGTTTAATATTTGGCTTGAGTGTTTTTGTGTGCATCTTCAAATGACTTCTTTATCAAAGTATGTTATATATGGAATGATTCTTATGCTCTATACCCAATAATTTAATATTTTGGGATAGTTTGTTCGTGGCAATGTATTTACCTTTTTACCTTCATCTGTTGGGGTATATCCTGTCAGTGTGACTGGAAAAATCTCTTTGGGTCAAAACGTATCTGTTTTCCTGTTCAATATTACATTTTCATGCAATTGTGCAGGTTATCGATTTGGTGAAATACTTGATGGCCGGTATGAAGTCATTGCTGCTCATGGGAGAGGTGTCTTTTCAACAGTAGTCCGGGCAAAGAATCTTAAAAGTATTAGTGGTGAACCTGGAGAAGTTGCCATAAAAATAATTCGTAGTAATGACACAATGTGAGTGGCCTTGGTTTGTGTCTTCCCATTAAAATTTCTGCTTGTTGAATGTGTACCTTATACTCGCTGTTGTGTTTTGTGTTTCAAAAGGTACAAGGCTGGTATGGATGAATTGGTTATATTAAAGAAATTAGTAGGTGCTGATCCAGATGATAAGCGTCATTGTGTTCGTTTCCTTTCTAGTTTCAAGTACAGGAATCACCTCTGTTTAGTTTTTGAATCTCTCCATATGAATCTGCGTGAGGTTTTAAAGAAGTTTGGTCGCAATATTGGCCTTAGGCTAACTGCAGTTAGAGTGTATGCTAAACAACTTTTTATTGCACTGAAGCATCTCCGGAACTGTGGTGTTCTCCATTGTGATATAAAACCAGATAATATGTTGGTATGGCAACAGATAATATTTCTTTTGTTAGATTGATTATTTTGAAAGTAATATTAAATTCTTTGGTTGTTCTGCTTCTTCTCAAGAAGAAATTTGCATCATCGTTTCTTATTTTATTTCTTCAACCTCCTATTTGGACCAGGTGAATGAGGCTAAAAATGTTTTGAAGCTTTGTGACTTTGGTAATGCCATGTTTGCTGGTAAAAATGAAGTTACGCCATATCTAGTGAGTCGCTTTTATCGTGCCCCTGAAATCAGTAAGTTTCTTTGCCGTACAAAATTGAATATTCCCAGTCTTAACCATTTTTGTCATTTTGAATATTTTATGGGTTTTAACTGTTGGTTCAAACATTTTCTATGCAGTACTTGGTTTAACCTATGATCATCCATTGGATATGTGGTCTGTAGGATGTTGTTTGTATGAGCTCTATACAGGGAAAGTTCTTTTTCCAGGTTCTACAAACAATGACATGCTACGGCTCCATATGGAACTGAAGGGCCTTTTTCCTAAAAAGATGCTTCGGAAGGTAACTTTTTTATTTTATTTTCTTTGTTTCTCATGTTTTGAGACCGAAGTGTGGAAATTAATTATTTTACTGTTTGGATACATCAGGTTTTTTTTTTCTTCCCCTTTTTCCTCTGTTGCCGCATTAATTGCTAATTTATCCTCTTATATGGTCTGTATATTTTGTGTTGTTAATGATATGTTGTTGCTCTTATAATCATGTATGCAGGGAGCATTTATTGAACAGCATTTTGATCAGGACCTGAATTTTCTTGCTACAGAGGAGGACCCTGTGACAAAAAAGGTGAGCTTCATTCTGCTAGTGGAATTTAATTTAATTTTTTGGTCTTTGTTTGAATGAATGAACAGAATTTTAAGAGTGTTATTAATGGATGTTTGTTTTATTGATTAGGCAATAAAGCGGATGATTAGCCAATTTCAAGGATCTTCTCGAAAAGGTTTTTGTATTGGATCCAGACAAGAGGTTGACAGTCTCACAGGCATTGAATCACCCGTTCATCACTGGCAAGTGAACAATGTGCTGATTTTGACTACCAAAATGATGTTCACTGATTTCTGTACATAGTGTTTCAATTTATATTGAGATTCTAATTATTTGGCATTATTTATGTTCTCTGTACGGCCCAAGAGGTACCCAGCACAGTTGTTGGCCTTTGAAGTGAAAAAGCGTGATGTCTGGTCAGAGTGAACACTTCACTGGCAGTTCTTTCAGTGGAAAGTGCTCTTTATATTGTAAGATAACACGCCAAAGGCGGTTTCTTCCTTCTTGTGTGGCCATTGTGAAATCTATCTCTAATAGTTTTACATAGTATAGTTGTTTGTACTTTGAACATTGCTTTTGCAATTAAGTCCATTGAAAGTTTATTATGAGAAATTCAATTTCACATTAATTGTAACTTTGTGGTTCTATGATGATCCTTTGCAGATGATATACACTGGTTTTCTTTCCTCCCCTTTTTCTTTTAGATCTGGTTCCATCATATTTTTGGTTACCAAATCTGCTTGAATTTTAGAGTTTCTAATTAAGTTTTTCGTTCAGGAGACCTTCCAATGGTTTGAGGCATTCCTCTCGTGGTTAGATGCTTAAAAGGCACCCAGTAGAAGGTACCTTGACTTGTTTATTGGGAGATTAATTTGAAGCAATAGTAATTTATGATATCCATTTGAATTTTTTCTCTCTTTCGTTTCCAATAGCTGTGTATTATTTAGGGGAATAATTTGAGTTTAAATGATCTTTTTTCTGAGTCTCGAGGAAATTCAATGGTCTACTGAGCGTACTATTTTCTGTTTAAATCAAGGTAGCTTAGTTTGGGGAATGGGGGTTGTACCTTTTCCGTGTTTTACTTTTTTTTTGCCTTTTAAGTGTGTTGCTGTCATGGCTTGAATCAGGCTGTATATCGACATTTTATATGTTAAAATTATAGTTTATCTTTTCTTTCCATCATAAAATTTGATAATTTTCTTAGACGCGATGTTAAATTTCCTTTATTACATGTGCTAATGAGCTATCATTGCATTTTATCCATGGCTGTCATCCGGGAGGCATTCCATTGGAGGTGTTTGGCTGTATTCTTGAAGCAAGCTCTAATCTGTGAGTAATTCGATTCAGAAACATTTTTGGGTTAAGCTTGTGGAATAGGATAAAGTTGATTCTACTATTTAACTAAAGCATCAAGATTGGTTTTTGCTTTTTTAGGTACTGTACTTTGGTCCTGCAATTTTTGTAAGTATGTTTGTAAGTTTAATTCCTTTCTCATCTTTCCCTGCATTGGTGGTCTCTTCATCCTGATACTTTTGATCACTTAGTTCTCATACACACAACCTACCAAATTTCTCTTAATAATTTCTAGATAATAGTTATTTCATTAAAGTTTTCAGCAGAGTTTCTTATTGTGAATGTTGGTATAAACAACAGTTAGAGTAGAGTTTCCATGGCTATTTTGATGCTTCTGACTTCTAATCGTGTTGTTTTTAGCTTTGCTTTTTCTGTGTTGTCATGAACCCCTAATGGTATTAACTTGCTGTCTGGTAAGGAGCTTACTTTTATCTTGAAGCACGGGGAGGCGCATGTGAATTTGTTATTCACTTTATCGACAATGGATTACTTTTGGAAACTACTCTTTAATCATATTTCCCATAATTTACAATAAAATGTTTCTTAAAGAGAAATTATGCTCATATAGAGACACATTTCATTAATTTTCCCTGAATGCACATACTACTGTCTTTTCTTATTTTTTATATTTGGACAATACAGAAAATTTTAGCTTTTAGTATTTAAATAAATACCTGTTCAATTATATTTTAGGACTTCTAAAATTACAAACTACTACATACTACAATCACAACATTCTATTTTATTTAGTTAAAATAGCTACTCACCAATAACCATAACCATCAATATACAAAAATCAGTATCTAAGCGACTGTTCTCTTCCCCCTTTTCTTTTATGTGGAAATTCAACAAGTAGAATAAATACAAGTGCCTTGTCTAGCAGGTTATAATTAAAGAATATAACCCTAATTCAGGGCTTGGCCAATCGTGTTGTTCTTTTCAATACTGCATATAATGGTGATACGAATATAAGACAGTTATTTCTCTTGAGTAATTGTTTTGCTATGCATTGTTTTAATTTTATTAGTTGTTATATTCTTTGATTAGTGATGAAGTCCCAACAAGGTGCTAAAAGCAAAGCCTACAAAACAAACAAGCAAAGGAAAGTCAACACAACTAAATACAAAGAGAAATACTAAATAAAGTCAAAGAAGTTGGCGAGATAGAGGTCTCTCTTCTGGTTATGCTCCTAGTAATCCTCCTAGGAAGTGCCTCTATGTTCTCGTGAGTCATAGACTCATCAATTAGTATATTGAGTGTTCAGGATAATTGATCCTCTGCTTGGCATACTAAGGATCCTACTATTAATGATTGTTGGTTGGAATGGTTACATGATGGGGGTTAGCTCAGATGAAGGATGGGAAGTCCCTATAAGTGATAGGAATGTTAATTAAATACATGTAGCAAAATGAATGCTACTACAATCAAACTTAATACGTGATTAATGAATCTTATTTTTTTTTTTAATATTTGTGATTTCCTAAGAAAAATTATGCATAAATTAATGCTTTCAAAATATTAGACATACTAATAACAAAACTAGTATATCCCATTTTTTGAGGTACAAATGACAGATATTAAATTAAATTCTCAAATATATTATTTACGATAAGACCCCTATTAATATTTTCCTCCGAATCTGTATCCTTTTGATGTTTTGACATACTAACACTGAAAATAACATATTTCAAACCTTTGTGGAGACCCAGAAGAAACAAAAGGTGAGATACGAACCAAGTTAATGCTCATTCTAATCAACCCCGTGTCTTCCTCCTGAATAAAGGAATGAGGCAAGGGAAGTGGATTATCATGACACGGGGTAATTGTAAAATGTTTAGTTGTTTTCGAGTATATTATTTCGGGGTTTAAAATTTTATTCACTGGAATGTCAACCTTAGAATGTTATATTCTCGTGTTAACTCTGAACTGTAAGGTTATAATATATATTATATTCCTTGGAATATAAGGTTATTTTCTATAACTTCCATTTAATTCCAATAATTTTGAATTTTATAAAATCTTTCTAGAACTATTGACATCTAAATTAGATTTTTTAATTACTAAGGAATAACGTTCTGGTTATTTAGTATTTTAGGAAATGTCATTCATATAATGCTATATTATATCTTGAAACAAACGCACCTTGGATTTTAGGAGATTGAGGACATACAATTTTTTACTTTATTTATGAAGACAATTAAAATCGTTGGTATCAATCTTCGATATCAATTCAAAAACTGCTATAGCGGGATGACTAATGTTTTAATTTTTTTTTTGTAGATATATAATTCATATGTATATAAGTTATACATATCATAACTCAAAAAATAGGAGTTTAAGAGAAGAAAGTGACAAGAATAGAGTAGCGGTGCTGAATTCAAAAATACATTAAACATAGAAGAGATAGATGCTTCATAAAGACCACTTGTGATGTGTTGCAGGGTTGTTCATTGTCGAACAGAGAAAGGGAGAAAAAAATATAGCACAAAATAGGGTTAGGGTTTTTAAGCATTCTAAAAAGGGGAATTTAGCCCATATTCCTCTTAAAAAAACTCTCAAAACGGTTCACAGTTCTGAGCAGAAAGGTAAACACTGGATCATTTCTACAGCAAAAGCCCACCACACAAAATTGGCCTTGATGGCTATGGCATCACCACCAGGCTTCATGGTTACTTGGGCTGGCCAAAGAACCCCTGTGATCACCACTGTTGAGTATGGGATTAAAATTGAGCAGTACAGGGTAAGCCATCCAATTTTGGCGGGCTGAACATTTATTCAACTTTTCATTATATAATTGGCATATTTTTATACTCATGGTCCTATACAATTATTTGATCTTAACAGTTCTATTGTCGTCCTATAGTGAGCCCACTGTACTCTTAATATTGTAAAATGCTACAATCTTGAGCAAGGTTTTAATGACCTTAGCAGTACAAGTTAAGATTGTAATGTCCTACAATACAATATGGATCAAGATTTAAATTAACTTAGTAGTATGTTATCTTTATTTTTATCATTAGGTCTTTGTTTTAAGAGAACAAAAGTGTATGTTGAGACTGAATGGTGTTGATAATTAGGTCATTCACACCGAACCATTTTTAATGGAATTTGTATTCAATTACCTCATTTTGTTCAGTTCGTCACACATTGTCAGGTGTATAATTTCAAATGTCTCATCTCTAGACAGGATCAATAGGTAACTCAGTAGATGCTAAAATTATTATTTTTTATCTGTTGGGCGTCGGGGGACACTTAAGATGATAGGTTGATTTCTTATGAACCCATATTTTGGTAGTTTTGTATGCTGCAAGAAGGTATGTAGAGCTAAATCTTATGTGGAGATTTCCCCCCTCCCTTGTCGTAGCAATGGTGCCAACTGCCATAGTTCCTACGCCAATTTAAGCTAAAAGCCTGAAACGTAGTAGGCCAAAATATCATATCACCATCCAACATTACTAAAACAGAAATTTCTTCATGAAGGTCCAGATTGTGATTAGCCAAATCTAAGCATTATGATATTGATTTTTGCACTGAACGACAACTATTGTGGTTCTCACGCTCCAAGTACCTCTAGCTCTAGACTTTATGTAGTTACAACCGGAAATAAGCAACAGTTTGAAGTCATTCTTTAAGAAATAAATAGTAGGAAGCTGAAGTCCTTGAAACTTTAAACTATACGATTTCTTACAGATGACATTTGTCCTATTCGATGACACTATTATTCTTCTCTCCTAGATCAGCTATGACGAAAACTGAGACTTCTTCCTGAGGTCAATATTGTGTCTGCTCATACAGATTCGATAAAGACTGGGTTTACTTGTTGGGAGTAAGATATGTAATTAACTCTTTTTAATTTGTTTTTCTCTCTACCTGTACCATTTCCTGTAATACAAAGTTGAATCTTACCGTCAGCTGAGGCCTGACGAGAAGGATTAAGGTCTTTTCCATGCGGAACAACTTGAGTTGCTGAAGGCTTTAGTTTTTATTGACATCCTCGGAGAAGCCTATGTCGTGTCAAAGATTTCTCCTCAGTGAAATTGTCTAGAAGTTGTGATATTAATTTTTAATACTAGCTACACCCAAATACAGGAATGGGTTTCTGTATCTAGTTATCGAAATAGCAAAGGTGCATTTAAGTTGAATTATTTCATTGATCTTAGGGTTTATAGTTTATACACACACACACACTCACAAAATGAAGGGTCTGCCATTAATGGGGAACTGCCCGCGTATCACCTACAATGGAATTGGTTATTAAAGTAGAGGAGAATAGAGGAACAAACAAGATCAATGAAAGTAAGGGGAGACAACCAGCACAGCATGTGATGCAGAGGAGAAAATTTACTTATGGTCTTCCGATGTTTTTCATGCTATGTACTTCTGGTTGTAGAAGGTTTTCACGTCCCTTTTCGTGTATCATGTTTACTGAGTTCAGTACTTCTTGATAACCACTATCTAAGTGGTTAACAACTTACAAATGGCTGCAGTAATCGTGAAAATTGATTGAGTATTCTAAAATACTAATTCCTGTGCCTAGCATGAATCTTTCGTTAGTTACATGTCACATTTTCTGATGTTATATTTCTGTCATTCCCTCTCTTAGCCATTAGCTTTTGGGGTTTATGGCTTCCAAATATGGTGATACTAAAGCACATGAACTTGTGCCATGCTGTTCCTGTGTTGGGTACCATTTATATATGCTTTACTTTTGGGGTTTTATTTTAGTGGTTTCTTGATGAGTGTGTATGAATGAGAAAGATGTTTATTGGTAAATACAATATTTGTTTAAATTTCTTTAATAAAATTTACTTTGAATCTAATGTTTTTGGATTAGAATTTTTCTTTGTAATTTCTTTCATTTGTAATTTGGTTTTGTAATTTTTTTAAACTTGTGGGTTTTATTTTGTTGTAATTATAGGTGTCAATAGTAATTGTAAGTAGGTTGTAAGTGGGGCCTTTTAAGTCCCATGTGAAGCTTCATTGGTTCGCCGAAGAGTGAAGAAGAAGCGAAGAGGCATGAGGTGAGCTATTAAGAAGACATAATAACTGAGACTCATTCAAGCCTTGTTATTTTCAGCCAAGTGATACAAAAGAGGAAAGAAAGCATGACCAATGACCAGTGCGACAGAGACATGAAAGGTGCCACACAATGTAGGAAAACATGGGTTAAATCTAGATTATTGATTTAGATCTAGGAATTTTAAATTTGAATCTCCTTTCCTTTGCTTTGTTGCTCCTCACTATTATCAATTTGCGGTTGAAAAAATGTTTGATTTATCTCGACTACCTTTTCAGGAAGATATAGAATAAAGATATTAATAAATGTGTCAAATTTAGATAGCAATAGATGAATAGATGGCTTATTTTTAATCTTTTAATCAAAGAGTTGATTTGTATGGTTCATAATAAATTTAAGAAACATAGAGTGATATTATCTCATTTTTTTTATCCTGAAATTTTATATATTTAGATTAGGAAGGGTAAGGTGGTTTCATCTACGGATGTAACATGATAAGTTTCATATGCTAATTAATTTTATAGTGAATACTGATGATGCAACTAGAGTACGTCCTAAGTTAGCTACATTGTTAATATTTTTAGAGAAAGTCAACTACATTTGCATGAACATGTGGGTAATCTTTTGGCTTTTTTAAGGATGCAGACTTCTATTTATGTGAGTTTATGTGGATCATTCATGATTTACAGCATGCTTGGAGAGAGGGATTTTAGAAGGTTTGATTGAAGAGTGATTCTTCTTTTGTTTGTTGTGGTTCATTAGATTAACGAGTAATTTCGTGAAAGTCTTATAGGGAGATGACGTCGATGTTTGCATTTTTGTAAGCATTTATAGTCAAAGTTCCTCATGTTTTTCGTAAGAAAAATTATTATGTTGATAAGTTAGTTAATTTGGCTTTCATTTATAAAAAACAATATAAGTCAGTGGTTTAATGTTTTATCTACATGTATCTATTTATATTTCTTTCTCATAATAGGTATTGTGAAGTTTAATTTTTATCATGGGTATGGTGTGGTCCCTTGTACCGTCCCAATCGCCTAGGCCTGACCCAGAGCCTAAAGTTGAATATGAAGATGGATAAATTGTCCATTGACCAACTCTAGCACATATGATTCCTTCTTTCAGCTTATTAGAAATTGGAAAGTTTTGTAGATACAAAAAAGTTATTGGGTCCAAGGGTCTTAGTAGGTTTTTATTTTATTAACAAATTATTATGATTTAGAACATATCGTATCTTATAATTATTTTATTTTCGGATAGTTATTATATTTTTTGTCTTAGGGATATATGATGTAAAACCTTTGATGCTGTAAATAAGAAGACAACTCCAAGACTTAAGGACTTGGATTTTCAAGCTTAAAGTGTTGTTAACTTTGATTTAGATTATTCATTCTTTGTTTGTTCTTCAGTTTATAGCCCTAACTATTGACCAAAACAAATTGACGTCCACAATGGGTAGTTAAAATTTATTGTGCCTCCACAATAGTCATAAGAAACCTTTCGCACGTGCAAGTCATAAGAAGAAGGTGGGTTTCTCCTTAGTCTCCAATTACTACTTAGTAATTGTACTATATCTAGGCGGACCAAGGTAACTACACGGCCAAGACCGCCTAGGTATAGCCCCACAAATAAAATCAGTATACAAGTAACCAGTCAAGCAGGATCATATAGCGGCCCAAGCCTCCTATTATAAAGGACAATACATAATAACAATTCGATGAATCCAAACTTAGAATGTCGCAAACACGGCCCTCAATATCAATAACGCTAACACAAGGCTTGGGTTAGGCCCCGACCCATCTAGGATTCGAATGTTGGCCCAGCCATAAAGATAGTAGACATAATTAATAACTCTATAAATACGCGTGGATCCCAGCAATTAAGGGGTACACTTTCATTAATCCCCTAATCTAAGATTTGACTTTTGAAGAGACCTTTCTGACTTGATCGTCAGAGCTTTCTCCGCAGGTAACCCCTTAAGCAATTAGATTTCATACTTTCACCATGGCCGTTCGCCAAGTGCGGAATGGACACTTTGGGACCCTTCACTCCGGGGAAAGGACAAGTGAAGTTTTTCATTGTAAGCATCGACTACTTTACAAAGTGGATAAAAGCCAAACCATTGGCCACGATTACAACACAACAGGTCCAACAGTTTGTGTGGAAGGACATCATATGCCGCTATGGAATTCCACATACTATCATAACCGACAATGGTCGAATTTTCATTGATAAGGAGCTCACCAGATTCTACACCGACCTAGGCATCAAGCACATCACTAGCTCCATAGAACATCCGCAAACCAATGGACAAGCTGAAGCCGCCAACAAGGTCATACTGATCAAATTACGAAAACATTTAGATGGCGTGAAGGGCCGTTGGCCAGAGGACCTGCTGAAAGTATTACGGGCCTATAGGTGCATCCCCCAATCCGCCACCAACGAACCCCCTTTTAGCTTGGTTTACAGCGCAGAAGCAATGATCCCGGTTGAAATTGACAAACCTTCCTTACGCTATCAAGTATATGATCCTAACCAGAACCAGCATAATCTATGTATCCACCTAGATCTGTTAACCGAATTACGAGAAAAAGCACAAATCCGAAACATAGCGGTAAAGTAGAGAGCGGCCAGGAAATACAACTCAAACCTATGCCCACGAACGTTTATTAAAGGAGACCTAGTTTGGAGAACGGTCAGTAATGCAAGGAAGAAGGACGACAAGTTCTCAGCCAACTAGGAGGACCCATACCGAATACGAGAAGATGCAAGAGGAGGCACCTACAGACTTGAACTGCTATCAGGAGAAGAGATACCGAATACGTGAAATGTATCTCACCTAAAGTTTTACTTTAGCTAGTTTGATCAATGTAATGAATACTTGTAACCCTGGGTGTACTGTTTTTCCTCACCTAGCATTTTTTTGCCTAAGGAGGGTTTTGGTCAGGGAGTTTTTAACGAGGCACCCCAAACTTCATGAATAAAACAAAGGGTTCTTTATCCTATGCTCAACAGATATACTTGTTCATTTTCTTAAGTTCTCCACCACTTACCACAAGTAAGCGCCTGGGTCAAACACTAATTATTCAGTTCATTTTCTTAAGTTCCCCACCACTTACCACAAGTAAGTGGCCTAGGTAGAACACTAATTATTCAGTTCATTTTCTTAAGTTTCCCACCACTTACCACAAGTAAGCGGCCTGGATCGAACACTAATTATTCATTTCATTTTCTTAAGTTCCCCACCACTTACCACAAGCAAGTGGTCTGGGTCGAACAATAATTATTCAGTTAGCATCTATACGTTTTCGCTAATCATCGCTAAGACATTCTCTGCAAAAACCTCCCCACCAATAGACGGTCAGGGCCGCATACTAAAACTATTATGTCTTTCTCCCAAATCCCTGGTTATTTTTAGAAGATACAAACCTCTTTAATAAAGTATACGGTCTGTCATACTAACATCGTGCAACTACAACAATAATAAAATTGACATGTTTAACCGATAACGTGTGCCTATGATAGTAACCTAGCGGCATCATACAAAATAGGCATTCGTCTAAAACAAATATACACAGAAGCATCCATCACATTAATAGAAAATAAAAACATTGTACAAGTTATTACAAACTTAGGCTGAAGAAATGTAAATCAAATGTTAAAACTATAAAGCCTACGTCTATATGTTCTCCAAATTTCCTCCCGCAGTCGCCACTGCTCCAGTATCCACCACAGCTTCATCCGCCACAGTCTCCTCCGCCAACTTTTCCACCTTTTCCTCTGGGCTGGAATCTGCTTCATTCACAAGCTGCCCTCCAACCACGTCCTTATTTACATCGAACTTGGCGTCTGACACATCTATATCACTGTGGAAGAAGGCAACTTGCCTTAACCCCTTTTGGAAGCCATTGACATGCTCCTGGATTATCTAACCCTTCAAGTCTTCGAGTTCGCTCTCCAGACCGTCATGTTTTTCTTTCAATTCATCGAAATCGGTCTCTAGATTCGTGATCTTCGCATTCAGCTTCTTCTTGGAGTCTAAACATCTCACCCTCCAAGATCCCAACCTCTTCTTCTCTTCCAACCACTTTTCCCTTTCTTTCTTCCAGGTAGTTTTCTCTTCAGCATGTTTATCAGTCTGACCCTTCAGCTCCTGTTTTAACTCTTCCACCTTGGACCGACTACCCTCCTTTAGCTCCCTTACATACAAGCTTCCAACCCTGCGTCCTAGTATCAAGGCCTTGCTGCTAAACTCCAACATCGCCTTCACCATGACATTCGATTCCATATTGTCAATAGAGTTAACCAAAGACTCCAACAAGTTAATATCAATGTCGCGCGGACAGTAGTCTCTGGCAACTCTATCAACCCAGTCTCGAGCTTGATTACACCAGACGAAAATCTCGGCCCCCACAAGGCAACCCTCACCCTCTTCACGTCTTTACCCCCACCCTGCTTAGTGGGCACCTCCACCTTCCTCTTTGAGCCGCCATGTACATGAACCTCCACCAATGGATCTTGCAGGTTGGAAACTTCAGTATTTCCAGCATTTTTGGCCTTCGTTGCCTTCTCCTTGCAAAGAGCTTGAAACAGATTCAAATTTTTCTTGCCAACTTGTGCCATATGACCTATAATAATAGCAACAATGTTGATTAGTTAACTCAAACACAACATACCACTTAAAACATAAAAATATACCTTCTATATTAACAATTGGATGTATCGAATTATAAACCCTAACTAAAATTCCTTAGTGGGCATCTTATCGTTAAACTTCATCAAGATCTCCACCACCTCCCTATCCGCCAGAGACAATTTCTCCCTCTTCATATCCTTATACCGCCAAGGGTTGTCGGTCCAGCTGAAGGGAACTTAGTGTTCCCATCATCATTATAGAAGTATGAACGCCCAGGCTCCTTCACCACCACCTTGAAGAAACCATCTTTAAAATGCTTAAATGATTGGGTAAACGCCTCTGGCCTGCTTATTCCTAGCCGGCTTATTAGCGATAGCCATGTTGTTGGACTCTTGGGCAGAGTATCGTAGAAGTATAAAAATGATTGCGAAGACGACTGCAAATACAAAGATCGGCACAACACCCGAAAAGCTTGAAGAGATGCTAGTTGTTCGAATGCAGTTGAGTAGGGGCAACGTTCAACAAACGTAGCACCCCCATAGTGAAGTCATCAAACGGTAACCTCACGTATAACTACAAGAAGTGGCACATGTACATATAGAAAATTTCTCAGAAGCCCCTTCTTGACCATAGCAAACGTAGTCAATAGCGCTTACTCTCTCCAAAGCCACAATGTCCCTCCAGACACCCCTCTCGAATATAGGAATACAATTCAGCCAAGACTTCAACAACTGCGACCATATGAATAAGGAATGTTGCGTCCGCACATCCTCGGCTACCACCCGTATCCCGCCCTCGCAAATAGGGCCCCCAGTATCAACAATGCTAACATAGGGCTTGGTCTAGGCCTAGGCCCATCTAGAATCCAAATGTTGGCCTAGCCCATAAAGATAATAGACATAATTAATAACTCTATAAATACGCGTGGACCCTAACAATTAAGGGGTACGCTTTCATTAATTCCCTTATATGATATTTGACTTCTGAATAGGGATGGCAACGGGGCGGGGCGGGTACGGGTATCATGATCCCATCCCCATCCCCATAATAAAAATTCATCCCCATCCCCATCCCCAAACCCAACGGGTATACAACTTTTGACCCATCCCCATCCCCACCGGGTAACGGGTATTTTCTTATACCCATACCCATACCCATTTTTTTATTGTTCCATATATCAATTAAAT
>Ga0209589_1007693_pt1 | contig 17187 bp, 9 predicted proteins | sample CowpeawhiteBW_FD_187525 | JGI IMG/M metagenome (GOLD analysis project Ga0209589, IMG submission 187525) | Root nodule microbial communities of legume samples collected from California USA - Cow pea white BW (SPAdes) (version 2) | ecosystem: Host-associated > Plants > Roots > Nodule | place: USA...
TATATATAGATAGATAGATAAATAGATAGATAGATCTTTGTCTAGGTTTTTCTAGAGTGGTATTTGTTTGATGCATGTATAGATTGATGCTACGTTACAAATGAAGATCTTTGTGTATGCATGGCACGTGCATTGTTTTATACTTTCAATCTTGAAGTTTGACTGAAAGAGGAAAATGTTTTGTTGAAGAGAAACATATTTCAATATTGAAATAGGAAATATTAATATTCGGGATCGTCATTTTTGTCTCACTTCATGTTGCTCCCAATTATTGCATCTTGCTATGTCTCAAAGTTAGAACTAGCTAGGCTCTAGTATTAAATATGAAGTTTGGTGATCTTAGTAAATTGAAAAACTTGAATACATAGATACATAAAATTGATCATAATTATAAACATGTGGTGATTCAAAATGACCTATTTTTTTTTTTTTTAAAAAGGGTGTTACATAAATATATGTTGTATGAATAACATATATGATTATGAAGGGAGCATCCTAATGATTTTAGAATTTGAAAAAAATCATGTATTTCAGAGGAGAAGTAATAGAAAATAATTTCATGGAAAAAGGGGTCTCTCAATTTAACGTGAAGGTCCAAAAATTGATCAAAAGGCATGCCTCTAAGTGAGAAGAGAAAGTCACAATAGAAAAGGGAAGTGAAAGAGTCAAAGAGGGTGAGATGTTCCTTAGAAGAAAAAGCAGTCAACAACAATCATGGTGCACCCAATCATGCTGTATATATAGAATCTCTAGTTGAAATGCTTGCTCATACAATCATGGGTGCTACACTCTTTATTTCCCACCAAATTACAAAAAGTTCATTTTTTTTTTTAATTTTACAATGATATTTCTTAGTGTTAAAAACATTTTTTTTTTCAATCATGGTATGTTTGGGATAACTATGTAAATATTGATTTCATGGACAATTAATTTTGTGGAATTTTCTAATTTCATTTACCTACTTTTATTTTGATTTTAGAAAGAGGTGTGTTATTTATTTGTTGTAGTTGTTGGAGATGAGGTGCGTCATGCATAAATCCAAAAGGTAAAAAGGATTTGTTGAAAGAGAAAGCAATTATGAGAAAAGTTAGTGTGACGTACTGAAAAGCTAAAATACTTTCAAGAAGCACAGTTTGGAGCATAAGAAGAAGCTCTTTTTTTCACAAAATATAAGGTGAAAATGGGTTAGTGGAGTGTGATGTTTTTGTTTGCTCCGCACAATGACAAGAACAAACCGTGTTAAACATAATTATTACACATCAATTTTGGTTTAGAGAAAGCCAAAATCACATTTTCTCAAAATTTCACCTTTTCTTCATATTTTACCATCTTTGGTCATAAAATGACTTTGATTCATGTGATCATAAACCACATGTTTTTAACAAGATCAAACAAATAATCTCATTTCCCCAACCCGTTGACCTAATTACTGATATTAGGAAATCTCTCCAAACCTAATTCCTTAGAAAATAATGAGATTAAAAAAAATTGAACATCATATATTAAAGGGAAACTCCGTCGTAAATTTGAAAATTTTCGATTGAGTCCAAATCAAATTTTATGGTTTATTGAATATTGAATAAATTTAATTTTTTTAATTGAGTATCTTCATTAACTTTTTTTGTTAATTAAGTGGGGTGACGATTAAACAGGTAGGTGGCTAATGTAATTATTATCTTGTCATGTCACCTTACTCAATTGTCGTTATATGCTATTTTATTATTTTATTATTTTATAATTGTAAAATTGTAAAATTTTATATTTTTATAATTTTAATATTTTAATTCAAATTTGTACAATTATAAAATTATAATTTATGAAATATAAAATTACAATATATTTTTTATATTTTTATTCAAATCATAAAATCATAATTTTATAATGATACAATTTTGAATCAAAATAATAAAATTATAAAAATATACAATTATACAATTATAAATTTATAAAATTAAAAATTTATCAAATTATAAATTTTAAAATTTTAAAATAATAAAATAATAAAATGACATATAGTGACAGCTCAACAAGGTGTCATGCTACATATTTTTTGGTATGCTTATTTTGCCTTTTGTACTTTCGTATGATACATAAACAATGTAATATATATATATATATATATATATATATATATATATATATATATATATATATATATATATATATATATCATGTGGATTATATTGATGGAATTTGATATGATGGAATATTTGGTACAATGTCATGCTGAAATGTTGGAATAGTTAGTTGTTTTGGTGTAATGTAGGTATTGTAGGCTTATGTTTTTTGTCTCTATTTGGTCCTTATACTTTCAAAATTATTGTTTTTAGTCTTTATTTTTGGACGACAGTTAAAATAATAAACGGCGTGCCACTGTTATTTTTTTTTACAAAAAAAATAAATAACATGTGGCACACTTTTTGTTATTTTTAACGCCGTCCAAAAATAGGGACTAAAAACAATGATATTGAAAGTGTAGGGACCAAACAGTCACAAAGTTTCGACCAAAGACCATTTACAAATTAAGTTCAAAATTGAGAGACGAGAAACATGTTTTTTCCAATGTTCGTAAAAGCGTTGGCTAGGCCGACACTAATTTTTTATTTTATAAAAAAAATTAATAACACTTGGCACGCCGTTTATTATGAGAGTGTAGGAACCAAACAGTGACCAAGTTTTGACCAGGGACCATTTCCAAATTTTGGTAAAACTTAAGGGACCAAAAACATATATATATATATATATATATATATATATATATATATATATATATATATATATATATATATATATATATATATATATATATATCATGTGGTTTATATTGATGGATTTTTAATATGATGGAATATTTGGTATAATGTCATGTTGGAATGTTGAAATTGTTAGCTGTGTTGGTATTTTCTAGATGTAGGCACTGTAGGCTTATGAAATAAACAAATGGACCAAAAAAAATGATCACTTATCAACAAATTACCGACTACCAATCCGTAGGAAAAAACCACTTCTTCAAGTGATGACTTTATCGACGAACTGATTCTTCAATAATTATTGTCGGATACTTCATTCGATAATTATCGACGGATCAATCGTCCGAAAAGTTAGCACCTGAAAGAGTGGATTTTTTCGACGGATACGACCGTCGGTAATTACCAAAGAAATTCTCCGTTAGTAATTACTTATGGTCATTTTTGACGGATTTTTCCATTGATACTTACCGACAGATCTAAAATATCTGTTTTTAAAATTTATCGACAAAACATTTATCAACAAATATTTTATTGTCGATAATCCGTCAATAAAACAAAATTACCAACAGATTTATAGCTTTACAGACAAATTATTGTCGTCAATAATTTCTATTTTTCTTGTAGTGATAGTAAAATTTAATATACCATTAATTTAGTACAATTTATCATATAAATATCTATCTACACGTGTACATCATATGCATTAGAGTACAACTTTTTATGCGGAAGTGCATAGTGACCTAAACACCATAATTTAATTGTAACTTAATTGTAACGTACCTTATCTAGCATCTATCATAGAACAATTGATACTACTAGAAACACATCAAATTCAAAATTTCAAAACATGATTTAATAACCGATTCAATGAGGTTAATAAAATTCATCATAGTACTCATATACAATACATATCCTTAAAAATTTTAAACAATTTTCAATTCATGCAAATAAACTATCCTACACATTCCAAACATTTTTCAACTAACCATTTAAGTTCAAGAAACATGTAAACAACCAATTATCTCAAAACATTTAAAAGGGGCTCAATGAATCTGATACACTTCGTAAACTACATCTACCGTGAATTCAATCTTAACAAACCAAAATCATAGTCTAAATCAATTACAATTTAATTTCCATAAATTATATTCAAACATATGAAGATAGTCTCAACAATTCTAAATCTATTATTATGTCTTCAGCCAATAACATCATAATTACAACTGAATTCAATTCTAAACATTTGGAAGTAAACTATTAACAATAACAGTATAAAATATTTTATAAATCATGACATGACCTATTAGAATAGTTTCCTTTACCTTAATTATTGTGATATTTTCTTAAAGAATTGCTCTAAAAACTTAGGAAAGTTAGATCAGTCCTAACTCGATTCCAATATGCTTGATTCACAAATCGAACATATCACTATGAACCTAGTCTATTAGACAATAATTTATTCACCTTGGTTTTGATCTCATGTAGTAACGAAATCCCACACATGCAGTTGAAACAAGAAAAAAGAAACTTGTGATTTCACAGAAGAAAAAGAAACTTACTTTTTTAAGTTCTAATCAGTTAACAATTACGGATTCTGAGCCAACATTTTGGATATCAAAATTTTGGTTGAATTACTCTTTTGGTCTATTTTTTTGTCCAAAAATAGTTTATTGATCTTTTAGTGTTTTTAACCTCAAATTGGTCCCGATTTTTTAAAAATTGATGCAATTTGATTATTTTCATTAATTTTTTTGAAGCGAAGTAAGGAGTTTTCATCAAAATTGACAATGAGATTATGTCTGTTACATCAACAAAGAAAACCATCATTATTTACAATTTCAATTTTTATGGAAAAATCTTGATCCAATTCAAGTAATTTAACAAAAATAAGACCAAATTGCATTATTTTTTAAAAAAATTGGAACCAGATTGAAATTTAAAAAAAAACTAGATGATTAACTTGATATTTTTGAACTAAAATAAAAATCAAAAGAGTAATCTCAAATCTTTTATATAAACTAGTAAAAATATTGTATTTATTTGTTTATGATAATAAAAAATAATAAAATTATTATTATTATTATTATTATAAAATTAAATATAAATAATTTTTATTTTACTATAATTAATTTTCATTTATATTGATTAAGTTTTAAAAAATAATTAAATAAAAAGATGGTTAAATTAAACAAGTGATCACTTAAAATAAATATTAAGAAAATAATTATTTTTATTTAAAAAATATTTAAAAGGTCAAATTGAAAAATAAATATAGATAATAAAAAAATATCTTATGCATTAATGTATAATTTTTTTAAATATCAAATATATAAAATATATTAAAAATATTAATTTTTAAAAAAATATATTTAAAAATATATAATAAATTATGTAAGTATAAAAAACTTTTGGGGGATCATGGCCCCCTTATGTCATAACGTAGGTCCGCTGATGTCAGTTAGGATTGATCCTCACTTTGTCACCATCTCATTAACACTCTCAGAAAAAGAAAAGAATAAGAATCAATCCTAGAAAGAGTTGGAAATAGTCCAAGTATAAGTCAAAGTCTTACATTAGATATAATAGACAAAGTTAAACACTATATAAAAATAATGACCCGTAACCATATTGCCTTAAGGTTTTGGGTTAAAAATAGTGTCAAATACCTTATATGTGTGTAAAACAAATGTCATATATAATCACAGTCTCTATAACAATAACCCATATAAAAATATATATATAATTCCAACAGCAAGTTCGAGGGAAGTCAGAAACAATTTAAAGGAGAAGAATCCATTTATATAATCAAGACAAATTAAATTTTTAGCCTTTATTACGCTTTAAAATTATTTCTATTTAACCGAAAACCAGGTATCGCTTTCTATATAACACAAAACTTTACTTAAAAAATTCACTTACCAAAAAATAATTAAGGATAGAGTTCTCGCATGCCTCTTCTAATTCCCAAGTGGAATATCTAGATCTTGCATCCCACACCACTTTCACTTGGTGGACAATTTTGTTCCTTAATTGTTTCATGTTACATTTTGTTGGGAAAAACCCTCGAGAGACTAAGTTCACACTCTCCAAAGCAATAATTGAATGCAGATTTTCCAACGCTTTTATTACAAGAGTATAAGAAATAAAAAGAGTCTTATTACAAGCTTGAAGTGTCTTTGACTCGAGGCGAGGAACATTATGGACTTAGAGCCCATTATATAGTCATTAACACTCACCCCCTTGGTTGTCCTAGGCGATGTGAGACTTTTATAGACATGTTATTTTCATCAGCCCAATATTCTCCACCCTGATTAAAATAAACACATCTTCATTGTCTATACCAACAATCATACTCCACCATAAGGGGTATAATCAAGTCGTCCCGAGAATTTTCACTTGGAATCAAACTATCCCAAGAGTTTTGCACTTGGAATCAAACCATCTCAAGAATTTCCACTTGGAATCAAACTATCCCAAAAATTTCCACTTGGAATCAAACCATCCCAAGAATTTTCACTTGGAATTAAACCATTCGAAAAATTCTCACTTGGAATCAAACCATCCCAAGAATTTCCACTTGGAACCAAACCATCCCAAGAATTTCCACTTAGAATTAAACCATTCGAAAAATTTTCACTTGGAATCAAACCATCCCAAGAATTTCCACTTGGAATCAAACCATCCCAAAAATTTCCACTTAGAATTAAACCACTCCAAAATTTCCACTTTTAATTAAGTCATCCCAAGAATTTTCATGCACCATGCATCAATGCTAACCAATACCCATGTATAATCACCACACACCTCGCATAAATATTAGCCAATGTTCGCGCATAAACACCATACATCCTTCGTCTGGTGGAACCATGCCGCAACCCATGACACAAACCCACAGAACATTGCGAAAAGCCACAAATTGAACATTCGCACTTTGCTGCCATCGTGTCGTCTGACTCCCTCGCCGGAGACGCAGCGTAACACCTACTTACATAGCACTACCATGGCACCACGACATCATGCCGCCAACAAAGCACCGCGTGAAACTCCACCACTAGACATTGAACTTCCACCAATGCAAAACGTGAAACACCTCCACAAATCCAGGAGCATCTCGCCACACCCGAACTCCACTACAGATCCAGCATGACTCACAGTCCTTGCACCTCCACGAACCTAACTACAGATTCACCGTGTCAACACAACACTGACAATGATCCTTCCATCAAATTTCTCATTGCAACTTTAGCAACCAAGGATGATTCTCCAATAACAAGGAATTAATCTTTTCTTATGTAGAAGATCAGACTATGCTACAACCACATAGCATACTAAAAAAAAATCCTACCGAATCATAGCTCTTGATATCACTGTTGGAAAAAACCCCTGAGAATCATTTTATTAATAAAGAAATAAAATAAACACAAGGAAACACATAGACAACTCTCCCATACCCTTTGATCCCGAGTACATCCACACTCTTCAAAGCAATAATTTAACCCAAACCTCACAACATTCTTATTACAAGAGTATAAGAAATAAGAAGAGTCAAATACAAGTTTGAAGTGTCTTTGACTCGGAGCGAGGAACATCATGGACTTAGAGTCCATTATATAGTTACTAACGCTCACCCCCCCTTAGTTGTCTTAAGTGATGTGAGACTTTTCAAGACATGTTATTTTCATCAGCCCAACACATTTTTCAATTATGATAAGTTTAACTTTAAAAGATAAATAATCTCCAATTTGAACTTCATTTAATTCCAATACATGACTTAGGTTAGATATGTACTTTCTTTTGACATAGTCGTTCGGTGCTTCTTGCATTTGTTGTTGACTTTCCATTCTTCACTTGTCTTTTCTAGTGCTTGAAGCATACGCATTTATTTGTATTATTAGTTTCTTTATCTAGTATTTTTCAAGCTACATTTAATCTTAGTAATGTAATATTTGTAATCTTGTAATATCCACACATGCACTAATACACACATATTTTGAAAAACATGTTATTTGAGCTTTTCTACAAGTCTCAATCCATCAAAATTATAATTTGTTATTCTTACTTTGAAGATTGTCATTCTTTATCTTTATATGGTTTGAGTTGAAATTCGTCCCAGTGTCTTGTTTCATACATTTCTTGTTTTATGAAATGTATTGTTCTTGAGTAGGATTATCAAAGAGGATTTTTTTTTATAGGATTTCACAAAAAGATTGTAGCAGATACTGTAAAGAGGTCTTGTAGGGTACACGATCTTGGTTTATATTTTCTTATTTTCTTGTAAAATTTTAAAAAATAGTGAATTAGTTTAACAATGATGATTAAGTAACTCAATATAATTATTTTGTAAGGATAAACCGATAAAGTTAATCATGCATTTTCTTTCCCTTACTTCTTAAAACCCATATAGAACATACAACATGGTTATTATGTAAAATTAAAGAACATTAAAAATATAATTTCTTATACGTGAAACTAGTTTATTATTTAAAATATTATTTTATTCAAAGGTAATTTTTCCTTCATTTTTAAAAGGTTTTTAAAAAGTGAAACCTATTACTTTATAGCAAAATTATTTTAAATTTGTATTAATATATTTAATTAATCAATTAGTTGTTATATATATATATATATATATATATATATATATATATATATATATATATATATATATATATATATATATATATATACATACATATAACTTATATTTACTAAATTGAACTATTTAAAATAATTTTTTTGATGAAATTGAAATTTGTTATCTAATGATAGTAATTTAACCTTATTAATTACGTGTAATAAGCTTATTATCCATTTATAATTTAATATTATTGCGTTTTATATACTTCAAAACTAGTTTTAATTTTTTCTTTCTAAAAAGGTAGTGATTCTATCCTCATGTCTCATGTATATATGCACATGCTACTAACTAATTTAAGGAGAAAATAAAATTTCCTGATTTTAAGTAGGAAAATCCTTAATGAGATATATAGACTATCTTTCATAAGCTTGATCATACTTTATTCCACTCCAAAAAAATATCCAAGACTCCAACTTTTGACTTATTATATATGAGATCTTATTTTATTGCACTCAACTAATCAAGAATTGATAATTAAGAATTGATAAAAAGTGTTTTAATGACAAGTTACAATAACTAACTAACACATTGAATGTGACTTGTTCCTACTTAAATAACTCATCTAATCATATCATCAATGCAATTGGAGTTTTCTGAATTTCTATTATCAATTCAAAATTACCATAATTCAATTTTTATGGTCTACAATTATCTCATTAAGAAACAAGGTAAGTCAAATCATAATCATATCAGAACTTGACTTATTACATTTTTAAATAAATAAATTACACGTTATATGTGACTAATAAGAAATGTGCAATTTAATAAAAATATAATTTTATAATTATGATGAAAGAATTAATCGTTATTATTTTTTGTTGATATTGATTAGTCAATTTTACAATAAATAATGGGTTGCCTTAAATATAGTTTTAGTTCATATTTAAAAATAGTTATGCCTTGGATTTCCTACCATAGAGTACCCAGAGTTTCTAGTTTCGATATGCAGTTGAGTCAAATAATGAAACAAACTTTATCATTTACAATGGTTATATATATATATATATATATATATATATATATATATATATATATATATATATATATATATATATATATATATATATATTGAAAAAATACAATATTAGAAGGTATTGTTATAGTTTGCTGAGCAAACTATGGTATTAATTTTTTGGGTTTTTTCTAGCAAACTAGGCTGGGCCTTTAGCCCGTTGGATTCAGACTTCTACAAAGTTCTACAACATACTAGGCCATGTGGACCATGAAAATTTGTACTACCTTGATATATGAGTATTTCTTTTAGCACCTCTGTATTTTCTCTCTATGTGGAAAAAAATGTTCAAATTGTTTTTGGGTCGGAAACATTTCTTATTACGTAATTTAGAATACTTTTTCATAATACATAATCCAAAAATGCAGAAATGTAATAAGGATCACAAGTCTACACTACACACTTCAAAATATATTTTCAAATTTGAAATTATATTTCAGATTCTATAATATAATATTTCCAATTTTTATCATTTAAGCATGGTCATTTTAGACATTTCAAGCATCCTATGGAGGCGTGGGAATAAACCATGAAGGTGGAAAAAGTAATTACCCTAGACTATTCTACTACATGATGTGGAGTTATTATCATTGGGTCATTCGCATATATTTAGTTTTGTATTTGAAATTACTCATTCAGAAATATTTATTTTTATATTTGATATGTACTATGATGCACATATATGATACGTGTATCGGATATGACACGTATCTAATATGTTGATACATTTATTTTTAAAATAATAGGATACAATACATGATAGATACATGATATATGAATATTGAAAAGTGTACAATAATTTTTACAAACATAATAAATATATGATCGATAATGTGTGAATCAAAATTTTCTAATTAGAGCTTAGTTATTTTGGTAGTCAAAACCTGGTAGCTAATGTTAGTGACCAATTTTAAAACCATTTTATAATTGAAACTATTTTAATTATCAATTTAGAGACCGATTATAATTTTTTGAAACTATTTTAGTTGCAATTTGGTTACTATTTAGTGACTAATTATTTTTGTCATTAAAATTGATCACTATTCAAAGATTCTACTATAGTGTACTATGATTTTGTAAATTAAATTAAATATTTCATTGATAAGTATCGTTAAAGTATCCTAAAGTATCAGACACGATACGTGTCAGACATGGATACATGACTCAAGTTGAAGTATCAGTGCATTATAGGATATGTGTAATAGCGTTTTAGTAATAATTTGAAAATGCATTTTACACCTCTTTGATTAAAAGATTAAAACAAAATTAATGAGAAGAAAAAACAAAGACATGTACTAAAGTAAACATTTGATTATCACTCCATAAATGTTTTGATAATTTCTTCATGGGATAAGAAGAATAAGTGAATGTCTATAAGTGATTAGAAGGACTACTTTAACTCATCACTGTAATTTTATAGATTAAATTGATTGATAATTTATAATTTTAAAAACCAATTTTACTATTTCATTATTTTTCATGAACAAATTTAGTTTTGTACCATTTCTTTAGAGACTAAATTAATAATTTATTCTAAAACGTTAATGTTCAAGTAAAACCAATTTGAGTCATGTCTTTGTGAAATAACATTGTCTAAATTTTATTCATTAAATCAGGTTTAATTAGTCGGATGATACCTACTTTTGTTCGGATGAGGTAATTTGATACTTGCTTTTAGAATTGTGTCAATTGAGTCCCAACTTTTGAAAAGATGTTTCAATTATGTTCCTTTCAGAAAAAAAATTATTAACGTCATTCATGATATTACTATTTAAAATGAATTACAAAATTAAATATTGATATTTATATTAAAATTTAGTGGTAAAAGTCATGAATAAAGTTAATGGCATTAATATATTTTCTCTGAAAAAAACCTAATTGAGACACTTTTTTCAAAAGTTGGAACTCGATTGACACATTTTTACAAATAAATACCAAACTAATACATCTGAACAAAATTGAATATCATAGAACTAATTAAACTTTAAATCAATGATAACATGAGTTATGATAAATTTGGTTTCATTTAATGTTACTTAATTTGAAGCATAAGCAAACATATTTTGTTTTCTTTCAACTTCATCATTTTATCTAAATATTAAGTCAATTAAGTGAACGAGGACATTGTTGTAGGTGTAACAATTTTGAAATGATCTTCTCTCAATTAAAATAAAAGAATATGCATAAACCCTAATTTTTTTTAAAGTTTATACATTAGGCTTCTTTTCTTTAAACACAATAGATGAATTAAACTATAAAAAAAAGTGAGAGTGTAACGTCCCATTTAATTATTAAGCGAAATTAAAAGAAACGTCACACAAAATAGTAATGTAGAGTAGTCTTGGGGTCCTTAACACAACCCCTACAAACTGGGCACACCACGATGCCAACGGAAACCAGATAAAAGTCTAAATAAAAGGAAAGTAAATAGTAAAGCATAGAGCAATACATGGGTCGTAGCCCTAAAGAAAACTCATGAAGAAAAGAAACGTAAAGTCCAGCCCAAATGGCTAAGCAGCGGAATCGCCATTTCCTTGCTGACCGCGGGAACCTCGCCCATGTGCTCCCATCAATTCAATTGATGATCATCGCAAGAAAGAAGAGCCACATACAAGACAACCATACAACAAACAGGGTAAGCTAGAGCCAACAACATTTTCATCATACAGTCAAATATACTTTCACCATCCAATATCCATACAACAAACAAGCATGTTATGACTTTTCAATCAATACACTACGACTCGACTCGACTCATCCGGATATGTATAACCTGGTCGGATTCAGCGGATGCTTGCACTTGTGGTGGATACCTCTGCTCACCCCCGAGCTGCTCACCTCCGAGCTATGTGTTATAAGTGTTACAATGAATCCGTTTTCCCTCACCACAAGGTTAGCCCTTAATAAATTTCAGGCCTCCTGCTACTCTCACCACAGGAGTCAGTCCGCTCTAGATGAGACTAACTGACCCCTTAGAGCGTCAGGATACAACCTTACCTTGAATCCTTACCTAGTTATACAGATGGGGCACCACCATAGACACCCACTAACAAGGGCCATGGAATTACGTCCCGACCACTGAAGTGCAACCCCAGAAGTCTCACCTAGAGGCTCCAGGGAATTACACACTGATACGGACCCAACAATCATAAATCAACAATGAGAGAATACCAATCATGTTTACAATTCCATGTCAACCTCTAAAAATATAATACCTCATTCGTACCACATGTTGAATCCATACCACTGATCATTACCACCCCATGAGTATAGGGCCTCATCTCATATCATTACCATGTCTCATAAATTCCAACTCACTCATTAAGTTCACATGCCAAGCTCCCACGATATCCATCATACATTTCATGAATTTTTGTTACACATACATGGCAATCCATTATATATATATACATTTCAGGCGAGTCCCCCTTCGCCTAGGCGAGGGCTCAAAAACAGGAACAGGAAACAACGCGGGATCTCGCTTAGGCGAGACCCCTCTCGCCTAGGCGAGTTGTTTGCTCGCTCAAAAATAATGAGCTGGCCACCTGGGCGACCTTTGGCGAAAAAGGCTTGGGTGAGCCTCTGCCAGACTCGCTTAGGCAAGTCCGACTCGCCTGGGCGAGATTATCAGCTCTCGCCCTGGCCTCACTTGCAACAGATGTATCATTCAACCCAGCCAATCACACAAAGCATCTCACGTACCAAGAACAATGATTATTCCATACAACAATTCGTAAGCTCAAGAACAGACATAAAAACACAACTTAAACTCGAACCCTAACTTCCCGTACCTGAAAAAGGGTTAATAGAACCTTGACAGCACGACTGCGAGCACTGCAGCTCTAGGAACAAACTAATGAGCTGAAAACAGAAGGTACACGAAACAAAGGGGCGGATTAATACGAAACCCTAACTGTGAAATACAAAGGAAAAGCAATGGAACTCATACGATCTAGAAAGGGGTACTTACGTGGAGTAAGAACTGGTTCAGAGCTAGTTCGAGAAGGCTTGGGACAAAACCCTAGCAAAACGTCCTGTGAGAGCAAGGGGGATGACAGCTGGTTTCTGAAAGAGTGAAAGCGTTCACATTTTTCAGACTAGGATCAGTTTTATCCTTTGGACCAGCTCTTAGGCCCATCAGATTTGGGGCAACCCTTTATGTTAAAGGCAGAAAAAGAACAGGGCCTTACAGAGAGAATTTGAAAAGATTATTTAAGTAATAGAAGAAAGTAACATTTAATTAAATATAATCATAACTTTTAGTACTTAATTTATGAAATAAAATAATATTATTTTTTATAAAAATAATTAAATTTTCAGAATTTGTTTTATTACGTGGTACTATACTTAATACTATAATTAAATGATGACGTTATTCTAATGACACACTCAAGATTTTTTATGTTCAATAAAATAATTTTTTTTTTAAAAAGAATTTACTTGAAATACTTAAATTTGTAAAGAACTTAAAATTTAATTAATTCATTTTCAATTTTTTATATGGAGATACTAAATAATTACAATGTAAATTAAAAACTATATTACATTAGTTGATGAAAAATAAAATAAACAATTCAGCTGAAAAATATAAAAAAATTAAATAATAAATTAAACAATTTTTTTAATATAAACTTAATTAAAAATATCCAAATTCGTGAATAACTTAAAATTTAATTCACTAATTTTAATATATGTATAGTTAAAATTATGAAAGATGAGAATATGTAACTAACTTAAAATATAATTTCATTTATTTAAATTAATGTTTCTTTTTCTCTATATACCAAATGTTAACGTTTTTCTTTTTTCTGTACACCTGGCTCAATCCTTTTCTCCTAATAAATCCCATTCAAACTTATATCTACACACTACTAAGTATTTATTTGAAGAATTTTTTTTTTCTTTATACATGATTAAGACTAGAATTATTTTATGATTTGTTGGCTGCATCATGCGTAAGTAGTCTTTCATTTAATTGAGTAAAAATGTCAATCCAATGGTAAAAACAATTAATATCTTTATTTTATAAGCAAAAAACAAAAGTTTAAATGATAATCTTTCCGTGACTAATATTTAAAAAAAAAAAAAAGCAGTATGTTTTCTCTTGATGTGATCATGGTAGAGAAAATATTGACTATAATGATGCAGTGATTCTTCAAAGTTGATAGCTATATCATTTCAATAATTACTGAAGACTAACCATGAATATAGTTGAATTAAGTCATGTTTGTTCAAATATAATCTTAGATATTCTAGGGAAAAAAAGGATGCACACCAATATATATATATATATATATATATATATATATATATATATATATATATATATATATATATAATATAATATAATATACACATATATATTTATATCTTGCTGCATTAAAATAAATGCATTTGATTGCACGCTTCAATATAATTTGTTAGGTCATCACTCCAACCAGTTTTTCACATAGAATAACTTGTAGATAATATGAAGAAACATATAACCACACAAATCAATTATGGCAAGTAGAATTTTGGTATGTATGTTTCATCAAGAAAAAAAAAACCCTCAAAGGTTAATGGAAAAAGGAAATAAAAACACAAGAAAGACTCAGATGAATGTCTTTAGATTTTAATGCATGTTGACACCTTTGACATTATTTAAGGATGTGTTTTTATGCGGGTGATGATTTGAGGGAGAAGGAGAAGGAGAGGATCGATTTGAGTTTATTAGAAGGTGATATTTATGTTGTTCTTTTTTATGGATTTGAGAGTGATAGTGGAGTGGACTTAAGAGTAATTTTTGTGAAAGTTTGTGAAATATTTGACTGATGTGATTAAAAAAATTAAATTTAATAGATGAAAATGTAGAATGACCTAATTGTCCTTGGTGTTAAAAAAGTATAATTAAATGATATTTAGATAAATTATAATTAGTTTTTCATATGTTATTATCATAACTAAAAATATTATAAATATTTATGAATTGAAAAAAATAATATTAAAATATATTTGATGTAGAAAATTTAATATTTAATTTAAAAAAAAATAAACATTGGATACAAATATAGTGTGGAATCGAATACAAGTAACATGTATCTGGATACTGAACCATTTGTAACCGGATACAAATGTGGTAAGTGAAAAGTTAGAACCAGATACAAATGTGTGCATCAAGAATCTTGTTCGCAGACCTCAAGCCCATGCCTATGAGTGCAGCAGCGACGTGATTTTTTACACTTATAATAATATGGACAATAAGGATACTGTGGTAATTTGTCATATTTATCTCTCAAATCTCTTCAAAAAAAAGAGATCGATTAATCTCGCAATTATTCACATTTTCATTGCTGTCTTTTCCCAAAAAAGAACAATGATTTCTCTCTCTATTCATCGCTCTCCATTCTCCTACTACGGTATTTCTTCGCATGAAAACAGACTTAAAAGAAAAAAAAAAGATTGGAACTAATACTACGAGTTAAAACATAATTTATACATGAGATAATTTTAAACAAATGTTTAATTCAGTTTTAAGTACTATTAATTATTTTTACGTTTTCAAAATATTTTTTCGTTTTCATTTATGTATCTTGCTCTTTGATTTGATCGTAAATGTGATGACATGATTATTATTTTCATTTTTTCTTATAACTTGTCAATTAATGTATTTTTTCTTTAATTTTTTCTGACTCATCAATAAACTCGTTCTTAGAAAGAAGGTAACAAAAGATATTAGAAAAGATAAAAAAAATTAATTGGTGAGTTGAAAATGAAAGGACCAAACTAACAATAACATCATCTTGTTAATACTAAATTTTTTTAATATAGATTTAACTAAAAATATATAAATTTACTTAGTAATTAAAATCTAATTAAACCTTTTAAAAATTATCTTATCTTTATTTGAAAATTATAATCATGATGGAAACTTTTTTTTCTTATAAAAAAATTAATTTAAATATATTTTAAATTAACTTTTAAAAAATACATTTAGAGGAGATGAAGTCTCACATCACCTACAATAAAAGAGAGTTGAGTGTTAGTAACTATATAATGAACTATAAGTTTATGATTTTAGTCATCACAAGTCAAATATATTTTAAATTTAATTTTGACTCTTCTTATATTCGCGCATTAGAGTGTTTCGAGAGTTCACTTAATAAAAATTTAATTAAACCTTTTAAAAATTATCTTATCTTTATCTAATTTTTGTTGTTAACTTTCTTAGATTAATTGTAATTAAGAGGGAAACTTATTGCATTTTTGCTTATAAAAAAATTATATAATTATATTCTAAATTAAATTTTAAAAAAAATTATTAAAATGGATCTAGGGTGAGAAGATCATTGAATTAATGAAAATAATACATCTTAAAAAGTCTCACATCACCTAAGATAAATAAAGGAGAAAGTGTTAGTGTCTATATAATAAATATAAGTTTATGATTTTATTCATCCCAAGTCATTTTCTTATATTTTTTAAGTTTTTCTTTGATTTTTCTTATATTTTTACGGTAGAGTATTGCGAGGGTTGTGTTAATATTTCACTGTGTTATTATGTGGTTGTCATTAGACAGTGGTCATAAGTTTTCTTTGATGTTGGAGTTTTTATGTTTTATTAGTTTATCTTTACGTTGATCTTGTTTATATGTTAATTAATAGAGTAATTATCGGAAATAAATATGTTTATGTTATTTTTATGATACATATTAGTTTTTAGTTTAATTCTCCAAATTATCATTTTAAAAAAAAAATCATGATTCACATATGAGAAACTAAAACTTTTTTTTTTTTTTAATTTAAAAA
>Ga0209589_1007695_pt1 | contig 17184 bp, 11 predicted proteins | sample CowpeawhiteBW_FD_187525 | JGI IMG/M metagenome (GOLD analysis project Ga0209589, IMG submission 187525) | Root nodule microbial communities of legume samples collected from California USA - Cow pea white BW (SPAdes) (version 2) | ecosystem: Host-associated > Plants > Roots > Nodule | place: USA...
TTTTTTTTTTTTTTTTTTTTTTTTTTTTTTCTGGTTAAGCCCTACCTATGAAAGCATTGGATTCTACTTTAGGTGTTGGGTAGTGTCTATAAAATAAAACTGCAAGTCAACTTCAATCCTTTAAAGCCTAGAGGTTATAGTGCCACTAAACTATTGGGCAGTGTGGTTAGATGAAGTCCTTCGTCTCATCTTAATGTACGTTATGAGAAGAAAAAGAAGCTGCGGATTTATACGCAGTTTCAAAATTAACTCAAGTTGAAATCCAAAAGCAAGTTCATATATATTAAAGTACACATGCATGTGTTCAGGTGCTTTCACAAGTAGCTGATTTGAATATGGTAGAAAATATTCGTACACAAAGATGCTTTTGGATGCAAACTTCAGCACTAACTGGTAGACCTCATTAATTGATTCATTGAAAGGCAATTAATTATAGTGAATATGGAGTTTGATTGTGGCATTAAACTACCAATCAAAGTTAGCAAATGAAATGCAAATTATTTGAATAAAAAGTGTGGCTTTGAAATTTGAATGTGAAAGAGAAACCTCCCCATAAAAAAATTAAAGCAAACTTGGAGCCTGCAATGCAAAAATGGTGGTATGTGAAATGAGAGAAAGAGAGAATGAAGAATGGTGGAAAAGAATAAAAAAGACGGCATGGTTTGACCTGTTCCAATGCTTTTGAAAGGTAAAAGGGTAGGAGTTATCTTTTGAATAAGATTATATTTGATTTTTGTCTATTAGTCATATATATATATATATATATATATATATATATATATATATATATATATAAATAAAAGATGGTCAAATGTAAATAAATTTTTGACCGTGAAATCATATTGTAATATAAGTATAATTAAATATTGAAGGCATATGTATACCAAAAACATACAAACCTATAACCAATAGTTAATTTAAAATAACATTGCATCATTTAATTCCGACATTAAGTGGCTACATTTAAATACAATATATATCACAACCATAAAGATGCAATAAACTTTAGAAGGCATGGGAGACATGACTAGAAATGAAAAATATAATATAAACAATAAAATTATTATAATGCATGGTGAAAAAAATTAAGTGCAATAAATAGTTCATGTGTTAAAAGATAAGCATAAGTCTTGGTAAACATTAAAATGCTACAATTTATATAATTTTAATGGTGGTGTTATAATTTTTATTATTACACGGAGTTCCAAAATAGAAGAAATAGATAATTAATTACAGCTACAAATGTTGGAATGAAAAAAAAAAACTAAATTGCAATATTCAAGGATGAATTTTACCAATAGTTAAAATTCGTCTCTCATTACAAACAAATAATTATTAACAAATTTTAATAGTCAGAAATTATTAATAGATAATCACTGAAAAAAAATTATTATTGGTAATTACCAAAAAAAAAATTCATGTATTGATAAAATTTATTAATAAATATTTTACCAACAAATTTTGTATTTTCATTAAACAATCAGTAATTTTAATTTATGGATACATCTTAGTTGTTTGATAATTCCGTTCGAATATAGTGAATTGTTTTACATTATAATACTTAAGAGTATTTACTCTAAAAAATGAAAGATTTGTAATTAAATAGCAATTTAAAAAAGCAAGTATAATCAAATAATATAATCATTAAATATTGTAGAGATATTTTATGAATAAATACTAGCTTTCGGTTTCGGATAATATTTTATATATTTTAGTTTAATTTATTTTAATCTCGTAAATATGATTATTATTTCTCTACCATAATTTTATTAATGCTCAGTTTATTCACATACTTTAACACTACTCACCACGAATAGCTTACAGGTTTTTTTTTTTTACAATTCTCATTACTCTTTTATTTTTGGTTTATTTTTAAAAAATAGACTTTTCACTAATATATATATTGTGAAGATAATATACTAGAAGAGAATCTTGTATCTACTATGACAGTTTTATTTCTGTAGATCAAAGGTATTTATGGATGAAACTTGTTGACTCAAATAACATATAAGGTATTAAATCTTATTATATATTTATGCATGCTTCTATAGTTAATACATTAAATCTTTATATCCTAAATCAATAGGTTTTCTTGAGTAGGAAGATATAGATATATGGAATAGTCAAATTTTAGACCAATTCAATTCGTTGGTCAATGATCCTCTAACTTTGATTAGTGCAACAAAATAAAAACTTTAAACTACGAAGAAAATTGGTTCATTTTCAATTAAATTAACATTAATGTTTGTTATAATCAGTGCTAATAAGAGGTCCTTGGTTTTCATCCCAAAATAAATAAATAAATTACTTATTCGGTGTTTCCTATGTATCTTAACTTAAACTAAGGAAGAAATACACTAACCAGTCGCAACAACTTCCAAATGAGGAGTTCAGTTAGTAAACGACAATTAAATATTACTTTAGTAATAACTATGTCAGATTTCATTCTTGTATTTATACATACTTTTCAATTGAATATAAAGTATTTTTGTGTTTGTAAATTTGTAGACCAAGATATACTGTTACTTTTTCAAGGGGGAGATAAACACATATTTTTAAACTAATAATTAAATTGAAATTGGATTACTCGTAATCATAATTTATATTTATAAAAATATGAATAAAATTAACGTTAAATATGTTTTGGTCCTTTAATTCCTACTGAAAATTAGAATCTCAACCATATAAATACGTGGATTTAGTCCTTATAATCAAATTTTATTAAATTTATTTGACGTTTCAAATATATTTCATTATAGTACTTTAGTTTATTTATATTGTTAGATACATGTTCACTCCAATGTTAATTGAGGAACACATTTGAAACGTCAAATAAACATAAAAAAATTAATTTAAATGACTAAATTCACGACACATATTTAAAGATAAGGAACTAAATTTGTTCAAAGTTTTTAATAATGACTAATTCCAATTTTCATTACTTAAAGTTAGAGGTCCAAAAACATATTCAACCCATAAAGTTATATATGATATATTATTTATATAAATTAAAATTGACATAGTTTATACTAACATTAATTATTTGATTATTATATTTAACATAAATAATTATAAATTATAATTTAACCATTATAAACAAAATTATTATTTTTGTATAAAAAAGATGGACAATCTAACAAAAAAAATGTATAAAAAGCTTAGAAAATCTCCTATTATAAAACCCATTTTACATGAACTTTGTAAGAACTTATGCTCACTTTTAGTTCAAACACGAGCTCTTAATTTATTTTGGTAGGTTGTAAAATGAATTTCATATTTTTAATTTTATTTTTTATTACAAATTAAAATTACAGTACTAATCACTGTGAGGTAAAGCGTACATGAAGAATTTTTATGTGTAAATTAGACTCATTCCTCTCATTGATGGATAATGTGGTGTCTCTTCAATTATTCTCACTTAAAAGATCCTTCATTAAAGACAATTATGACAAATAAATTATTTATTTAATCACTATGATGTAATATTATATTACTAATTGATACTATCCAATATATATATATATATATATATATATATATATATATATATAATCAACTCATAGTTTAACTAGATCTTTTATGATCAAAAACATTTTAATGAGTGAGATCAAGTTACATAACTATAATTTTAATTAAAATAAATAAATTATACTTAAGTATTAATTGTAACTTCACAATAGAAAGTTATGTAAGAAATTAATTCCTCTAATATTAAAATAAATATTTGGTCTTCCTTCGATTGTGTTAATTCAGTCATATTTTTTTAATGAAATTCTAATTTTTGTTAATTTTGTTTAATTTGATTTTTTAGTAATATCATTTAAATAATTATAGGTAATGAACATTGACTATCACGTTTCACTTCGCTTTTTTTTAATGATCATATGTCAACTCAACATGTCACATGTTAGAATCAATGTTTTATATTTAATTTGTTTTTTATATTCGTTATTTTATTTTAATTTAGTCATATTTTTTTTTAAATAGAACAATTTTGTCTCTTTTTACATTTATATCAAATTTAATTTTTATATAAATATTATAATGATGTTTTTATTAAAATTTATATTTTTATTAAATATTTTTTATTTAAGGTTACAATTAGTCTAAAATTAAAATGAAAATTTTAAAGATGAAAATTACAACCATTAATATAAAATTTTAAGATGCCAAAACAATAATATTAGACCATTATACTTGGTCGATAAAAAAGGTTTTTGAAGACATGTATGATGTAAGCGGGATCCATCTTAATTAAACTCTTATACTTGATTGGTAAAAAAGTTTAATTATTATTTTTAGAATTTATTAAAAGTTTGAACCTCAATTGTAGGGGTGACAATGTGGGCCGACCCAGCTCATTTAGGTCTGGCCAGTATTTGGCCCACACAATGTGGACCAGTCCGTCTCATCCCGCATTTTCAGCACAGGTTGAAAAGTTTGGTCCACCTCACATAAGTGCAGGGTCCCGCTTTTTTATTCTTTTTTGAATTCTTATGATAAAACTTTCAATGTTCAAAAAATTAGAAAATTTTAAGAAGTTCACAAAATTATTAAGCAAATACTTTCAGGAGTTGGATAATAAATTGATAATTCAACATTTTTATCATATTCATATTCATAATATTCAAGATATATTCTTCAAATTTTAGCGCAACACATTAAGAAATACATAATATTTATATTTTTCAGTCATACAAGAATTTATAACGTTAATGCAACAGTCTAGAAAAAAATAACTAATATATATAAATGCAAGTTTTTCGTTTTAATTTTTATGCGGGCCACAAACCAGCCTACGGTTCATGCGCGCCACAAACCAGCCACATTATGATGATAATTTAACTTATATTTATAACCTATAAGTTTTTAAAATTATTTATAATTAAAGTAAACATATTTAAACAATTTTATTAGGATTGACGACATTCAAGAATAGTAATACCCAACACCAAACACTGCTTTTAAAATGTCCTTAAATAACGAATTTAGTTTTAGCACGAATTGACCATTGACCTCTTTATTTTAAAAATTAAAATCAATGTTGATTACAAGAAATAAACAAATAAGAGTATCGACCAAATGTCAAAACTTAGAACAAAAACAATGTATTTTTCTTAAATCATTACATAAACGGAAAATGTGAGAATACTTTCCCATATATAGATACCAAGAGACACAACTAAGCGAATTCAAAATTGCGAGACATCACACACGTCTCTAATATCTATAATATAATACTTAATAATACGCGTGGGTTTTGTTAATATTTCTGTTTTTGTTTCTTTTTATAGTTTTATAGTGTCGCTTTTACTTTTATTAATTGACTTTTTAATGTTCATAATGCAGAAAATACTATATTATATTTATCTATAGTTTATAACAATTTAATAATTAGAATTATTTTTTATAACTGTTATTTGTCTTTATATAATTTCTACTGTTTTTGCCCTTTGTATATTCTCACTATATCACTCCTATTTTCATTAACCTGTTCTTTTTATATTTTCATAATCAGTATACCCCAATGATTATTTTTATTTTATTTTATAATTATAGTATTATATAAAAATATTACCTATAAAATAAATCAAAATTATTTATAATAAAATTATAAAAAAATGTATTTACTTTGTAATTTAATAATAATAATAATAATAATAATTTTAGTAATTTAATCATATATATATATATATATATATATATATATATATATATATATATATATATATATTCACTGGTTTAGATGATACAATTGCTAATAAAAATGCGTGTTAATAACTGTTTTTCGGTGTACATATTCTTTTAAAACATTTCACTCCTTATATAGTCTTACCATATCACTTTTATATACACATTCTTTCCATAAAGTAAAAAAAAAAACCACAAATATTATTTTATTTTTAAGTAACGACTACTATAATAATAATTAAACTTTTAATTATATTTATTATTCTTTATTATCATTAAAATAGGCATACACTATCATGTTTATGTTTCCACCATCATATAAAATTAATGTAAAACAGAAGTTTTAAATAGAAAAGAAAGTTTAATGCTAAAGTTAATTTGAGTAATTGTAAAGACCATAAATATTTTATTTAATTACAATAATTGTCAACTGTTTACCCTAAAGTATGAAATGATTAAGAAATATATAAAAAAACCATATATGAGTTAAGAAGTGTGTAACACGACCCAATGTAATTAACACGAGAATGATAGATACACACAATGTAAAACCGCGTAAGTCTCATCATAATGTTCGTGCTTTCTTACAACTGCTTTAATGTTCATAAAACCATTACATATATGTTAAGATTAAAAAAATAAAAAAATGATAATAATAATAATAATTAAATATGATATATTATAATATAATATTCATTATAGGATCAGAGTGGTTTTTAAATTAGGAATCATAGTTTCTTTCTGAAGAGGGAAATAAATTTCTGATTAAGCTTTTTTAAAGAAAGAAATAAAGATGGTTATTTTATAATATAGTGGAAAACTAGAAAAGTCAACAAGAAAGAAGTCATTGGTGTGTGCTTGTGGAACCCTTTTTCCTTGGCAACAGAGAAATATAATTTTTTTTTTTGTCTTTGTGAAGCTTAAGGTTCCCGAAACGGTTACATAATAATATCATAACAGAGAAACAAACATAGGCATCATACGATTCCTTTCTGTCTCACACACAACACAACCTTCACAAATTTATCACTTTGCTTTATTTATGTTCTCCCTCTCCCATTCATCTCACTCGCTTCTGTAATTCAGCTTTTGCAAACTGCCAACACAAACCGCATGGACTATCCCAGTCCAAGTGCAAGTTCAATCCTTTCTCAATTTTGATTCGACAGGTGAGCTTAGATTCCTTGTTAGCTCACTTTTTCCTTTTCTTCTGTCACTGCTTGGTGTAGTGGTTTTTCTGGGGTTTGGGGTTCTTCTTCAAAATTCTGTTTTTTTTGAGAATTGTCTTTGGGTTTTTTTTTTTTTTTTATCACACAGATTGTGATTCCGGAACCGGGAGGTGGGTGTGGGTTTCTTTTCAAATTTGGATTCAAGGTATCAGCCAAGGTTTGTGCTGAGAATTGGTTGGAGTAGCTGCTCAAATTTTCTTTCTTTTCATTCATGGATAAGTTGTGCTGTTTTAAGGCTTCCTACTCTCAGGTAAGAATGTAAATTGTGCTCTAGTGGCTTATGCATGAAACTTTGTATGCTGTATATTGAGTTTCATGGAAATTATATGGTTGTGTTCCTACCTTTTTTTGGTCACTGGCTTTGGGGGGAAACTCGTATTATCTGACCAAATTTCAGTGTTGTGAAATCTTCATTATTGCGTTACAATACTTATGTTGTAATCCTGTATTTGATGTATTTGGAAGGAGAGTGATGTCTGAATCTAAAATTTTGGTGTATCAAATTTGCTTGCTTGGCTGGTAATTTAAATTTGTTATCGAATGCATGTTTTGTCTGCATCCTCGTTTTTATTGGGATTAGAAATCTGTGTCTTTTGGGATGACCAGGAAACAAACTGATTCAGTAATTAATAGTAGAAGACAACTAGCCTAGAAGTTTGTAATTTAGCAACCTCAGTCTAAGTGTAGATACATCCAATAAAACATTTTTTGTTTTGGTCATTCCAAGAACTCTGAAAGGTTCTATTTGTGTTTGATAGGGGATTGTTAATGTAATGAAGGCGGCTTTGTTATGCAATCAAATACTTATCCTCCCTTCTACATATGTGACCTGTAGTGGCAGGACTATTCAATTTGTGTGTGTTGGTTGCTTTACAGCTTGTAGCAGCACGTTCTTCATCCAGCACTGGTAAGGGGAAAAATCATGAAGGCTCAATAAAGTATGGTTTCAGCCTTGTAAAAGGGAAAGCTAATCACCCAATGGAGGATTATCATGTTGCCAAGTTTGCACAGATAAAAGACAATGAATTGGGTTTATTTGCTATCTATGATGGCCATTTGGGTGACCGTGTGCCAGCCTACTTACAAAAACATTTGTTTACCAACATTCTGCGGGAGGTTGGTTGAAACTCTTCAGTGTTTTGATAAAGAATCAATATATTTTCTATGTTTGAGATCAAAATTCAGATTGGAAATGTTACATTGTTCTAATTCATCTTATACACCAGGAGGAATTTTGGGAAGACCCCACTCTTTCCATCTCAAAAGCTTACGAGACCACTGATCAAGAAATTCTATCAAACAGTTCTGATCTTGGGCGTGGTGGATCAACAGCAGTAACTGCTATATTGATCAATGGCCGAAGGTTATGGATAGCTAATGTTGGAGACTCACGAGCTGTTCTTTCTAGAAAAGGTCAAGCCCTACAAATGACTACAGACCACGAGCCAAACATGGAACGATGCAGCATTGAGAATAGAGGTGGCTTTGTCTCTAATTTGCCAGGTACTTTAAAGCTTCCATTCCATTATTTCAGTTTTTGGAGTCTATGTGCCTTTGCATTCTTGTATGGATCTCCACTTTTTGTTTAATTTGTAGGTACCATTTGATGATAGAAAGAGTGTCTCCTCACTGTTATTGTTATACTCTAGAGAAGGGACTTGAATTTGTCTTTTGATGTCAAATAAGACAAAGTAAATTAACGATGCATCAAGCAACTAGATTAATTAACCTTGCAGAACAAATATTCTCCTTACTTTGTGATTCTCTATCTGAATTCTAGTCATTTAATCTGCTACAGAGTGAATTTGAAAGTATATGAATTCATCTACTTTTATAAATCATAACTAAATTCAAGTGCACATTTTTTAATGGTCTTCTGTAGATTGCATACTGCTTTGTGACTGCTGTTTTTCTTGGAAAAGAATTTTGCGTGGTATGAGTTTTTGATTTTAACATGAAAGTTTGTTGTACCCTGTATTTGATCTACTTTTTCCTTTAACGGGGCTTGTGGGGAGGTTATGGAAGAAGTAATTGCTGAAGTATCCAAATAGAAAAGTAATTTCTTACAAATTTATAAACATTCCCATAAAAGGTTTCTCAGAAATTTTCTTTTTCTTCATTTTACTCAAACCATGTACCCAAAAGTCAAGACATTTTTACAAATTGAGATTAACTGTATTCAAGCGCTAATATCAAAGAAGTACAATTTTTTTTTTGTCTTGACTTTGAAATGACCACTAAAAAGTGGTTATTGAATGCTTGTGGTATTAGTGAGATTACACTTTTGACAGCACAAAGTCACACCATTAACATATGTACTCAATGTAACATTAATGATTATGATGATGATGATGCAAGGTGATGTGCCTAGAGTAAATGGACAACTTGCCGTTTCTCGAGCATTTGGAGACAAGAGTCTGAAGTCACATTTGCGATCAGACCCTGATGTGCAGAACACTGACATAGATGTTGATACTGAGATTCTAATCATTGCAAGTGATGGACTTTGGAAGGTGAAATAATAGTGTATTGTTGTTTTCATGGTTGTGGCTTTTAGAAGTTCAATATAAAATCAAAAACAGGAATTCATTGGCATGTGATAAAGCAGGTAATGACTAATCAAGACGCAGTGGATATTGCTAGAAGATCGAAAGACCCACAGAAAGCAGCTAAGCAACTTACTGCTGAAGCATTAAAAAGAGATAGTAAAGATGATATATCTTGTGTTGTGGTTAAATTCAGGTGATGGTATCTTTCAATCCAAGTTTCATATTGGGGTGCAGTTTATAGCAGCAATAAAGGTACATCTCTATGAAGCATGTCAACTTATGGTCCAGACCAAACAACATATATTACATGATGTTTGGGTTAGTCCTTACTGAACTTTTCTGAATAGGTAATTTTCCAAGGAAAATAGAAGGGTTTATCAAGCTCTGAAATTGCTTTCTTTTGTTAGATTTTGTGGTTTGAGAATGTTTTTCATTTGTTTCTGCAAAAGTGTGATTGGTGAGAGTCTGATGTATATTGTCTTTTGATTCTTCATAAAAGACCTAGCGGCTGTGTAAAAGACGAATATGCTTCTAGTTATCGATTGGGGTATAGTGAGTGCTAGGATGATTGGTCCTATTCACGGTTGTATTCCACATTCTTTGATAGACATCAACCCTTTTTCCTTTGTTCCATTTTTTTCAAATGATAGGTTCCCACCTTTGTCTTTTCAGAGATTTTTCATGATCCAGTGACACGCTTTTGGTACCTTAATTGTAGTTCAACGTGCATTCACACGCAATGTCATGCAATGAACAAAAAACATCTTTGATTCTTGGTGCATGTGAAAACTAAAATATGTGGCACAATTTCTTGTTTGTGTTTTTTGAGACTAAATATGAAGACATTCCATTACCACAAAAATAATGAACACCAAATCTGAGATTAATTATCATGACGTTTGGTATTCATAATGTTTTTGTATTAATATGATTGCTTAAAAGATTTTTTTAACCCTGTTAGTCAAATGTTTCACTAGTATGGCTAAAGTTGTACCTTATGTGCGAGTATTGAATTCTCACCCTTTTCGCAAAAGTGCTCAAATAGGGAAACGGTCTAAAATTTACATGTTATTCACTATTAATGTAAAGTTTTATCTACTATCAACTAACCAGAAATCCTTTTCATTATATTTTTTTAAAATTATTATAAAATCAATAAACATACACTGATAAGAAATCAATGGAAATATAATAAACCTTTATGTTATTCTAATTAAATCCTATTATAATTCATAAAAATGTTTTATAAAATATTCATACCATACTCTTCAATTCAACATTTTTATATTTATTACTTAAACAAAAGCCTCTGACAAACCTTCCCTTTAGCTTATAAATTAAAGGCTTGGAAAAACATCATCAGAACATAGAACATACTGTTCGTGGTTTTATTTGAAATGTCATGGGTTTTGAAAACTTCGGCAAATATCTGAAATCAATTTCACCTTGTAACGCACCTTTCAATATAAAATTTGTGACAGATTAATATTAAGATACATTCTAATTATATTCAACCGTTCAAAATTATTTTTATCAATTTAATTGGAATACTTAATGTATGCATTGTTTTGATGATGCAGAGATAATTTGTCTTATCATTAATATACAAACTGGCTAATAATTTACTAAATCTTTTTTTAATCAATTGTTAAAGACAAATTTGACTTTTCTTTATATAAATTTGTCTTTTAAGTGAATTTTGGAATTATGCTAATTCACTTTATTTTTATTACTTTCTTTTTTAAATGTATTTTTAGATAAGTGCTGCAGTATATTGGATGTTAACATAGTTGGGATTGCTCTATAATGATACCCAATAGTGATAAATTTATTTATTTGTATAACAATCATCTTAAAAGTTAAGCCAATACTAATTTGTATGGTTGATATTTTAAAAAATATACATATTCTGAAGCAATCCAAACTGCAACCATAATTGGCAATACAAACTTATTGCATCAAAATGAAGGTTGATGTTAAAACTGTTATTAATCCTAGCACTGGAACTAACCTGAAAATGACGGTTCATTAATTTTGAATATTTTGTTGACTATTATTTCTTGTTATATAAACTTCACTTAAAGGCGGGCGACATATACAATGAAGGACAAACTCTACAAAAATCTAATTAATGAAAATCAACTGAAAACGGTAAAATTTTAATTCATCACGAATGCTCCTTATTCAAATATGGAGATCAATCAACATGTTACGTTCAGTATCTTTTTCGTAGAGATCAATACTTTCTCCTGGGAAAAGGAATCCAAGAGACTGCTGAAGAATCTGATATAAATTACTTCTATATATGACATTTTAATCAGCTTACCACCAATCTTATTATTTTTGAACTACAAATAACACGCACCGATACATCAACAATGCATCAAAATAAGTATTATGCGGGATTTACAATCATTTCATTCCCAACAAAAATAAATTTATGAACTGACGATCAAAAGATTTGACCTTCAAGAAAACCTACAAGTCAAAGAATTGCAGATTTCAGCCCGAGTTGCTACATTTAAACTATACAGATGTAAGTCTCAATCTTCAAGAACGCTGAATGAAGTATTTCTTGATCATATGGGACATTTAAGGGTCGATTACATTATTCAGTAACATAATTGACCACAATAAGCACAAGATCCAAGGGTGAGAAGAAAAGTCAAAGCAGAACTTGCAGCCAAGACTTTCATAGGGTATAATCAAATCTCCAATATTTCAAGGTACATCCGCTCAGTAAAATCAACTCACTGGTGCATCCCGCGGCTGCTACTTTCCTCTCCTATTGAAACAGTGGCGAGGGACTTGGATGCCCATGCTCTAGCATTCATTGCTCCTTCCTGCAGATTACTTCTCTTGCACGGCTCTTTCAAACAGTTAAAAGACTGTATTAGCCGCTTCAAATAAATCAAAGGATGCTCCAGTAAGCTCCCTAATCTAATATTTTGGATGACCCTTCTCCAAGCAAATTGAATACATATAAGCAGTGTCGGAAAAAAAGAGTACAGTAATCTCAAAACCACAAACGTAGTGGCCAGAGCCAAATACGTTTCCTGCCGCAGTAAATTTTCTGGAGATCTAGCCCATGAAAATGGACAACTTTCTGGCTCGGTGTTACTATGACTTTTATCAGTGGAAGAACGACCAATTTTCTCAAGTGATAGTTGATCAAGTGAATCAATCCTGATCCCTACAATGACAGCCAAATAATGAACTAAATACAACAAAAATAGGGAAAATAAAATGTGATACTGCAAAACAAAACAAAAAAAGAAAAAGGATGTGCTATAGCGTAAAAGAACTACAAATTTTTTGTTTTTTATCAATCTAAAAGAGGTAATGTACTTGTTGGGACAGCTAAAATGATTTACCACAATGCTTCACCTGGATATTAAAAAAGAACTACGAAAGTGCTAGGAATTTTCATTGGGGTTTTTAACCAAAACTAAAGAATCTAAATTTCCTACCCGCAAGAGCAAAGTTTTAAAATCCACAACCTCTTCAACCCTCTCTTAGGTCACATTAAGGATGGTTTTTGATTGAAAGTGTCAAAAAATTTATAAACTACAATCAATCTTTAGTTTTTAGAAAGTGGGTCTTAGATTAGGATATTTTTAGTTTTAAAAGTTCGTTTTTCCTAAATTTTAGTTTAAAGCTATGTTGGTGGTATTACTGACAACAAGGGTGTTAGTGTCAGTAAATGCGGTGACGACTTGTTGGACAATGTTAATCTAAGTAGCAACAAAGACAATAAATGATGATGACAGCGATAGAAGTGGTGACAACAATTGGAAGGATCATATGAAAGATAGCAAGAGTATGTTTATCTAAAAGTAAAAACTACATTAACAAATTTCTTTTCGGTTTTATAAATGAATGTAAAAGTATTTCAAAATTGAACTAAAAAAAATCCATACCTATTTTTCCCAAATGCATTTTTTTTCAAAAATTGCATTCAAAAACCAAAATCTTGCAACCACCAGGAACCGGATCATAGAGCATTTCTATTACAGGTGTCATTCTATGAGGTCAAAATTTAACTTTTGTGGGTTCCACTATAAATGAATGTAAAAGTATTTCAAAATTGAACTAAAATCATTTCAGACCTATTTTTCCCAAATGCATTTTGTTTCAAAAATTGCATTCAAAAACCAAAATCTTGCAACCACCACGAACCGGATCATAGAGCATTTCTATTACAGGAGTCATTCTATGAGGTCTAAATTTAACTTTTGTGGATTCCACTATACCCCATCCATCACTTTTAAGACCCTTTTGCAATTTTTACTCCAATGCAAGGATCTTAGACCTACACTCTCATTAACGTTTTATTTGGTTGTTGGCAAAAGTATATATTTCAAAGATAGAAAAAATAATTTTTTATTCTCAGAACCAAGGTCTTATTTAAGAACTTAGATTTTTTTATGCAATGTCAACATACTCCAATGGGGAGATCTTATAAGACATAGGTCTTAACCTTATAACCCAGTGTATGACCCCTGCAATGGAGATGATCTAGCAAAGTCCAAAACTCAACAAAACGTTTTTGACACATTATCACAGAAAATGACATCTTCCTTGCTAAATACAAGTAACACTTTATCCAACCTCTAGTGTCACAACCACCACGTAATCATGGCCTCTTCAATGAATCATCATGGTTGAGAGAAGCGGCATTATGTGTTTTTTAGTGTTTGTATTTTCTAACTTATTCTTCTATGAGCAAGAAGGTCCAAGTTTGAATCAGGGTACACTGTGGCCTATGGGATTGACCACATCCCTTGCAATTTAAAACTCCTGATTCTGAAATACTCCATTCAACATCTAAGCAATTGGGCTTTCATGCCCCATGCACTCCCAAGCTGAAATGCAACAGTTACCTTTCAAGTGAAATACACAGTAATCACTTGACTGTAGTAAAAGACTAAATAAGGTATGGCCAAAGTCTCTCATCAATCAAATTTTACTGTGGTTTCTGGGACTAGCAACATAGGATTTAAAATTCCCTTGTATTTTGAAGTGCTCACAGACTCTTTTATAGCATGTTGACTTTTTATGCCATCACACCCTCGAGCCACAATGGCCCTTTAACGTGAAAGAAACGACATTAAAATTTACAGATTTTTAATGCAGTGCAATACAATAAGTCACAGCCAAAGTATGCCAATGATTAAATATTAAAATTTAATCTTAAAACCAAGACCAAACTATCTACATGATTCAACCAACTGAATACAACCTATCTTCTTTTGTGTCAAATAAATCTGTCCAATCTTTCATGGGATCATGTTCGGAAATCAGATTTTATTGTAATCATGTTTGTGCTTTGATGTAGGTTTTGGAACCTTTGAATACGGATTAATCACTATAATCAAATTTAATTAAAACTCAAGTGTGAATTGAATGAGTTAACATGTGCGAATCTCAATCAAAAGTTACATGTACACTAGAAGATAGCACACGAATCCCGATGCATGGATAAGTAAAAAAAAAAAAAAAGTGTGCCTCACCGGTAACATCATTGTAGAAACCAATGAGCGAAGCAAGCGTCCGAGAACCATGGTACCGAACCCGCATGGTAGAATTCAAAATGAATAATGTAGGGAAACCATGGACACCATATTTGGACAGTATGCTGCAAGAATCGCATAGGCACTCAATTGAAAGAATACACAAACAAAAGAAAGAAAAAAATGAAACCAAAAACGCATTACACAAACCTCGGCCTAACCGAGGATTCTTCAATAGCAAAATGAGGAATGGAAGGGTGCAGTGCAGAGAGTACGGAGAAAACCGGTCTAAACACACGCGAAAAAGGGCACCACGACGCATAGAAGAGCACAGCCACATACTCGTGATTATTCTTGTGAACCATATTCAGCGCCTTCTGCAAAGAAACCTCATCTCCCTGTTCATAAGCAATGCAAAGCTTCCATAACTAGATACAAATACTGTAATCGAAAAATTATAATAATACATTAGAAAAGAAAGAAAGGGAAAGAGGGAGAATTACCTCGGTAACGGCAATGGATCCAAGAGAATCGGGAAGAGGGCAGGTGGAATCTGGAAACCCTGAGACGAAATCGAGAAGGGAGTGAACGGGACAGACTGTGGCGGCGGTGGTGGTCTGAGAAAACCTACGATGATGATGCGGTTGAGCGGTGGCAGAGAGGGTCCCACAGAGCAACACGGCGAAGACGATCTCCGATCCCCAAACCCTCATCCTTATCCCTTTCCCTTTCCCCGTTTCCCCTGCAGGGAGTGAGCAGAGCAGAGCAGAACAACCAAATCCAAATGGAAACCCTAATTCCGAAGCATGGATTTGAGATGAGCGAGGTGAAGGGAGAGATGGGTGACGTGCCTCAACCTTAGTGGACGCTTTTTTCTTTATTTTAATTTTGCTATTTTGATTTAATTACGGAGAGAGAGAGAGAGGAGAGTGATCGGTGATGGTGGTGGCAATGGGAATGACATTACTATTTACCTCTTGGCACACTCACAGCTGAATCGGACTCAGAATCAGAGGAATCACACCACACAACCCTAACTCTTCTTCTTGGCTTCATCGCCTTTGCGTTCCACGCTGCTACCACTTCTCTTTCTTTCTTTTATTCGCTCCACCATAATGCATTTTACAACATAAAATACAATCCCTAACAAAATTCTCAAAATTAATTTTACTTGTTAATTTTATGATAAACTAAACCATGATTTTAAATATGTTAATTTTACCTTTCTCTTAATTAATGTCAATTATGCAAGACTTAATTTTATCTTCTTAGATTAATACTAACAGCATCTTGCAGTTCAGAAGAATTTATTCTGATATATGAATATCTAGCACGTGGTGGGTTCAGAATAAGATAAGATATTTTTGGTTGCGATTCACAGACATGAGAAGATGTATTACAGTCTACGGCTTATGGCATCAAATAATATATAATTTTACTTCATAAAATTAAATATGTAAAACTTGAACAACCCACCAACCAATTATTATAAGCCCTGTATTAAAATATGTCTACATATAAAGTACCGATACTTTGGTTAATGTATTCTTGATATATAAATTTGTATACGGTATATATTTTATCAATATTTTGACAATAAAATATTTAATTTATAAAATAGTTATATTTTTATAATAACAATAATTTATAATTTTCAATATTTTATCAATATTTTGACAAAAAAATATTTAATTTATAAAATAATTATATTTTTATAATAACAATAATTTATAATTTTTTATGTTGAAAATTTTAATATATATTATTTTAATTTTGATTCACACGATAGTAATTATATATTTATTATGTTTTTAAAAATTATTATACATTTTTTTAATATGCATATATCACCTATGGTATCTTATTATTTTTAAATAAAATGTATTGATGTATTGGATACATGTTGTATCCAATATAATATACATATCGTACGTATTCGTACATTATAGATCCAAATTTAAAACTCAATTACTATCATGAAACATATTTAAAACGTCAAATAAATTTAATAAAATTTGATTAAAGTGACTAAATCCACACATTTTTTAAGATGATAGACTAAAATTGATCCAAAATTTCGAAAGAGAACTAATTTCAATTTTTACTAAATGATAAAGACAACAACATATTTAACCCATTTATATAATATATATATATATATATATATATATATATATATATATATGTATAAATTTTTTTTTT
>Ga0209589_1007701_pt1 | contig 17176 bp, 11 predicted proteins | sample CowpeawhiteBW_FD_187525 | JGI IMG/M metagenome (GOLD analysis project Ga0209589, IMG submission 187525) | Root nodule microbial communities of legume samples collected from California USA - Cow pea white BW (SPAdes) (version 2) | ecosystem: Host-associated > Plants > Roots > Nodule | place: USA...
AAAATTAATTAAATTTATTTTAAAAAAACTTTATGTTTCCATCATTTAAAAAAAAAAAAACCAGTACAGAATTCGGGTCCCTGGGACCGAATTCAGACTGGTATAAGAAAAAATATTGCAAAATTGAATTTAGAATTCAGTTGCCCAGAAACCGAATTCTCAAAGTAAAATAAAACTGTGCTATGAATGTAAATATTATGCACAGTATGCTATCCGGGAAATATTTTGGAAAAAGTGTGCTACATGGGAAAAAAAATCTCCCATTGTTTTCCCTGTTAAATAGTATTGTTTTTTTTTTATTGAAGTTAATACTTTATTTAATTTTTATTTTCAGCACGAAAGAATTATAATTTTTAATTTAAAAGTTTAGATTTTTGGATAAATTTTATATAATTTTAGAAAATAAAATACTATTATTATTATTATTAAGTTTATAATACAAATCTACAATTACTACGCAAGAACTATGTTTGATATTTATTTTTTAAGCATTAAATGAAATTCCCTCTGTCAAATAAAGAAAAAATAATTAATATAATTTTATATTATTGTATAATTTAAAAAGTATATAAGCATAAAATAAAATTTTATTAAGCCTTTTAATTATTTATATTATTTATCCAATCATTTATATTTTAGTCATTATGCAATATTAGGATAAAATGATGTGAATAATTTAAGTAAGTAAACTATATGTGTTATGTAGAAAATAAACTATGTGAATTAAAATTATTTTTATTTAAAGATTTAATTACTTCATAACTATTCACTTTACAATATTTTTTATACGTATTTAATTTATTTTTAAATTATCTTCATTAAAAAAATTAATTACTTTATAATTAATATTTTTAATTTAAGTTTATATTTCATCTTCTTAAAATATAAGCAGGAACATTTTGGTTGTTGATAATATAATTCAATTTAATTTAATTTTTCTCCTTTAAACATCAATTAAATATATCATAGCTTTTTTATTAATTTTCACTTGCTCTATCTTAATCAAAACAACATTACCTTTCATTTATTTAATTTTCTCCTTTCTTTCCCCTTTCCTCCCCACTCTAATTCAAACAAGATATTTGGTTAAAAGAATAAAAATAGGTCAAAGAAAAAGTAAAGTGAAATTTCTACTTTTTTTTTCTTTTTCTTACAAAAGACTAACAAAATTAAGATGGGAGAGTAAGGACAAACGAATGGTCTAAGGATGTCAAGGAAAGAGAAGATTCACCGGTTAAGATAGAAGCAAAGGCACTGAACTAGCTTGCGAAGACAAAGACACCTTCAATCAACCATGAAATGTACAACAACAACCAACGAACTAGGGGTTTTGTTGTATGTGAAATAAAGATGAGAGAGTGGTTTGTTATGAAGTGAACGAAAGAGGGCAACGATGGTGGTAATACTAGGGTTAGAAAAGGAGTGTTTTCAATCTTACAAAATAAGATAGTTTAATGTTATGGGTCGAGTCGGGTTTTTCTATTTTTATTTTTCATATCCATACCTGATCGTTAATATCTATTTAACCCGCTTTTGTTTATCCATTTATACTTGCCTCCATAGAAACTTGACCGTCATCAAAAAAATTTATCGGTTCATTCGAGGTCGATTTGGGACATTTTGCTCACCCATAGTTTTTATAAATTAGGTTCTTATCTAATCACATGTGTGAAAGTTATATAATGTAAGGATAGTTTGTTCTCATTTTTGCTAGAATAGTTATGCCAATATTTTACAACCAATATGGGTGAATTGGTTTCTCTAAAAATGTTGTTTGTTCTTTCACTTTAAAACAATTTTTAAAAGATATTTAATCAATTGACATGGTGTATACAAGAATGCATAGTTTTTAACCTTTTCAATTAACAAGATAGTAAAAGATGATGAAAGAAAAGCATAAGACACACCAAATTTTATACTGGTTTGATTCTAATGAATATATATTAAGTCTTTAGCAACCCTAGATAGAAAATCCACTAAAACATCAAGAGTTAGGAGTACAATATCCACCTATATAACACATACACTATAGATATACAAAACATTGAAAAACCCTTCAAGAAATTCAACCAAGGTAATGCTACATGCAAATACCTAATCTTGTCACTAACATAGTGACAAAAATACAGAAAAACAATACCAAAAAGATATGAAACGAATCCACCTGGACATTATGCAGAATTTTACATCACGATCCTAGGCCAAGCAAGGAAAACCTTAGAACCAATTCAGTCTTCTTTTAGTCTCGATGGAAACTTGAAAAACGGTGAAGAACAATGATGAACTCTCCAATAACCCTCTAGTTTATCTTTCTCTAATCGTTGATAGAAAAAAAACGTTAATTGAGAATTGATGTAGAGGTTTAATTTGTATGCTAAATAGTTTTTTGACAAAATTAATATATTAGGTTATCTATCTAATCAATTAACCTGATTGTAGTGTTAATGTTCATTTCTAGACTTAATTTAATTGATTAGATTAACAGCCTAATCAGTTAATGTGTTTGCAGAATCATCAGTGATCACTTCCAGAACTTAACATAATTGATTAGATTAACATAATTGATTAGATTAATGGTCTAATCAATTAATATGAAAACAAAATTAATGATCACTCTCTAGACTTAGCCTAATTGATTAGATTAACAGCCTAATAAATTAATATGACAATTTTAACATCTTTAGCATCCATTACATTTGGAAATGATCTAGTTCATGTCATACTGTCTCTGCAAGGATTGTAGCTTGACCTTCTTGATCTTTTCATAATTCCCATACACATTCGTCAAAATGTCCCATGTCTCCTTCAATGTAGCGGCCTTGGATATTTTCTGGAAAATGGTCGCTGACACACTAATGCAGATGCACTTTGGCTTTACAATCCAATCGTCTTTTCTCCTTGTAAGCATTTTTCACCTCATCTGTTGCATCCTTGGAAGGTTCTTGAAACCCTTTCTTTACAATTTCATCCACTTCTTGGAAGCCCAAATCCGTTTCCATTTTTACGCACCAATCATCATTATTCTTTCCATCAAACTTGGTAGATTTCCAGGAACCAATCCTCCAACAACCATGGAAGTAGCTTCACACGCAACAAGCTTCTCCTTGGTGGTTTCTTTCTAATACTAACCACAACACACGGTCCTCCTAAGAACCTGTCGTTCTCGATACCACTGTTAGTCTGGAAAGATTACACAGAGAAAGAGAGAAAGTAGGAATTGAGAAATAGAGCAATTTCTCATTATTGACATAAAGGTGTTTTATATAAGTGTTAATGTAAACAACTCAGGGACAATTAACTAAATTAAGCTGACCATTGTAAACAATTATACAAAATAACAAACATAACAAAACAATTGAATTTATACAATACATATAACCCATAGATTAAGTGAGATGAACTTGTTTAGATCCGTAATCAACAAAAAAAATTAAACTTTCAAAACCTGACCCAATTCAAATCCTGTAGTGAGCCAAATTAACTCACATCTATCTCATTTTAATTTTAACATCTCTACTCATAAACACTGAATGTTTACTCAAATAGAGAAATAAGCATATTATATATACATCATCACTTTACAAAACCAATACCATCTTACAGTTTATCGTACAATTTTATAGTCTTGATTGGTTGTCTAATACGGAGTTATTAATGTTTTTAATGTCCTCATGTACTATAATTGCCGCTTTTACTTTTTTACATTTAATATTTTCACCTTGTTAAAGAGTTGAAGTAAATAACACTTTTCTTTTTAACTTTTTAAAACACTTATTAAATTTTATATTTTGAAATATAATATTCATTAATAAAACCGATAAACTAAATACTAATTGATAAACTGTAAAAACACAACCAAAATACATATTCGTTAATAAAAGCGTGATAAAATAACATTATTAACTTGTTAATCTTATTTTTGTAATGATTTTAACCTTAGAAAAGAGTATTTTATAATTTATAAGGATTATAAACATTTTTTAGAATTTATGAAGATTATATATATTTTAATAGAAGAAGTAAAACTGAGAACAATAATTATTAAATGAATTAAAAATGTTTATTTATTTAGAAATATATTTAACTTTCGTACCAAACTTATGAATTTGGCCCAAACAAAGATTTGGGTTGGATAAACATGGCCTGTCACCAGTTGATCCAAATTCCCCCCACTCCAGGACTAGTAAAAGTGCGTGTAATGCACTCGCTCTTGGCACTTAACGGGACCGTCACCCGCGTGACGGCAGATACCAGACCCACTCACGGAAGGCACGCTCCGTCAAACCCTCCCACACACACCTTCTCTCAACGCTCCATTCTCTTTCCCTAACGTCCCCGACGACGCCGTAACGTCCTCCCTCACCGTTATGGCCTCTTGCGACGACGACGACGACTTCTCTCTACTCCGTGACGATAACCACCACCTCCACCAACCTTACGCCCCGCACCACCACTTCTCCCCCTCCGCCGTCGCCGTCGCTCCTGTCCCACCCAAATCCGTTGCTGACGACGCCGACGACTATGGAAACCCCTTCGACGACGACGGTGGTAGCGAGAAGCGCAAGGACCGGGAAGAGATCGGCGAGGGAGCCACGTCGTACGGATTCAACAAGAGATCTAAGGCTCCGCAGTCGAGTGCAGGTAGCGCGGAGTACCGGAAGGACAGGGAGGAGTGGAGCGACACGGCCATCGTGTGCCTCCTCGAGGCGTACACGGAGAAGTTCACACAGCTGAATCGGGGAAACCTGAGAGGAAGGGATTGGGAGGAGGTTGCGTTTGTGGTGAGCGAACGGTGCGAGAACCAATCGAAAAGCGTGGAACAGTGTAAGAACAAGGTAGATAACCTAAAAAAGAGGTACAAATTGGAGCGACAAAGAATGAGCAGTGGCTGCATTTCTACCAGTCACTGGCCTTGGTTCAAACAATTGGAGCAGATCGTCGGGAATTCTCTTCCAGCCAAATTCTCAGATGAGGATAAAGCGGTTGTTTCTGCCGGAACTTCGCCCAGACAATCGAAGAGGTATTCTATTCAGCATGCAGCGCAGAAATATTTAATAGTTGTGTCACTGCTTTTGCTAACGAGTATTAGTAGTTCATGTTGATAGTTATTGCCTTATTATATTCACCATAGGCTTTGTTTCTTTTTTTTTTTGTTTGTTTTCTGATTTGGTTTGGTACTCTAGTGCCCGAATCTGTTTGTTGGCTGCATCATAAATACTTAGTTTAACCGAGATGCTTGAAGACTGGAATATTGTATAGCTTTATGATATTACTTTGCGGTACAACTATGCAGATGTTATAGTTAGTAGAATGTAGAATGTTTGCTTTTACATCAAGTAGTTTTTTTTTTTTTCATTTTTTTCGTGGACTAGACTTTAGAATTGGTTCTTGTAATAAATATGGTTGTTGTTTGAATTGAATCAGAACTTTGGAGGTATTGCTGCATTTTAACAAGTGTTACTGATACGCTTTTAGTTTAGAAATCACATGGAAACTTAAAATGGTCATGGCGTTACTTTAGTTACTGTATTGTGTTATTGTCTCGATGTAGTGTCCGTTGGTAACTCAAGTTTTGTTTGAAGTTATCTTCAGTGTTGTTGCAAATAAGCTAATGCTATCTTCACTCACACACTTCTGAATCAGAAATCATACGGGGATGACATTTCCAATTTATAATGCGGTGGTGTTACTATGATGGGATTTTTTCTGTTGAATCTCATTCAAAATGAATTGTTTTTCCCTTTTCTTTTCATTTTTTTTGTGATAATGACTAGTGAGTGTTGAGCTTTCCCCTGCTTTGTGTTAGATATGGAGTGGCAACACCCAGCACAGGTCAAGCGAATAGCATTAGGTCAAAAGCACTGACAAACCTTAGATGGCGGAGGGTAGTCTTCAAAATTAGTGGAGCAGCTCTCACTGGATCTGATACCTGCAACATGGACCCTAAGGTTTGTGGTTTGGTTACTCTATGTGGGAAGTTTTATAATATTATTTGACTCATGACCTAAGTTCTTTACTGTGTACTAATTCATATCTAGATCTTGTGACAATACTTATACATTTGTTTGTTCAAATTTAAATTAATTATCAGGTGGCTATGTTAGTTTCAAGAGAAGTTGCCATAGCTTCCCGCCTTGGTGTTGAGGTATCAGTTCTCTTCATTGTTCTCTGAAGTCTATCGTTCTGCTACCCTTTCAGTTTAGCTGAAGCAGCTTCTGATATTTCAGGTTGCGATTGTTGTTGGAGGATGTAATTTCTTCTCTGGAGATGCATGGGTAAATGCAACAGGTTTAGAAAGATGTACTGCATACCAAGTTGGGTAAGGTTAATCACCAAATTTTAATGCAAGTTCTATTTGCACCACTGTAATTTTACTAGAGTTCAATACCAAAGAAAATAAATTGAAAATAGATTTAGGTATCTGTGCAACCATCCATATCCTGATAAAAAATAGACAATCCCAACCAAAGAAAATATGTTTGTGAAGTGGTATAGAAAGTACCTTAGGGGTAGAGCTGGAGGAGAAGGCCACATCTGTGAACTGAACTTTGACTTACTAGTATCGGGTATTGGTTGTCAATGTAGGGCACATACCTTACCCAGGTCATAAGGCTACAAATGTTAGAGGACAAATATTTTTGTCATTATAGAAATCTAAATTGGAGATCTGATATTTGAAGATCTGAATGGGGCTAGGTTAGACTCACCATGAGAAATTTTTTATTCAGTTTCTTCTGTGATGATACTTATCATTCTTAACTGTATGTGCCTCTGCCGACTGTATAAACCCATTTCCCCCTTAGAGTTGCACTTCCGACCTTTCACATTTAGTCCCATATTCAAATATGGTGAAGTTTTGATCTGCGATGAATGAATTTATATTGAAATATGCTTAACGATTATTTCTGTTGTAACAGTTTAAGCTTCCAACTTATGTTATTCTTATCTTTGATTTCTCTGTTTCTTTTTATTGAAAAACATGTCTTTTGATGCTTTAACTTTGAGACATTCCATTACGCTCTGGCAAGTATCTTATTGATGCCTTGCACCTGGGTAGTGGCCATCACTTTGTTGCTTAGGTACATACGCTGCCATGAGATATTTTTAATTGTTCTGGTTAATACATTAGCTTTAGAAGTGATTTACTGTTGTTTATACTTTTCTTAAAAATACTGACCTGAATAAGTACGGTTTTCTTGAACTTCAATTTGCCAGCATGATGGCAACAGTGATGAATTCAATATTGCTCCAATCGACTCTAGAGAAGATGGGTGTTCAGACTCGTGTACAAACTTCAATTGCCATGCAGGAGTTTGCTGAACTATACAATAGGCAGCGGGCTATAAGACATCTTGAGAAAGGAAGAGTTATTATATTTGGTGGCATCAGTTTTGGTGCTGGCAATCCACTTTTCTCAACTGACATAGCTGCAGCTCTTCGTGCTTCTGAGAGTATGCTGTTCTCCTTTGTTTTTAAATTAAATGTCTAATTACCTATTTTTCTGCGTTATCTGTAGTTTATGCAAAGGGACAACGCATGCACATTTGTTTTGGGTTTTTGGTTTTGCTATCATCAGCATATATCTCCTTCAACCTTGCAGTTAATGCTGAAGCAGTCCTCAAGGGTACCAATGTAGACGGTGTGTATGACTGCAACTCACGAGATAACAATTTCACTTTTGAGCACATATCCTTCAGAGAGCTGGGGTCAAGAGGAATCACTTCTATGGATGCGTCAGCGCTGAGTTTCTGCAAGGAAAATGCCATTCCTGGTTAGTAAGTTGTTGCATTTGATCTCTTTATGAACATGTTTCAGGTTTTAGTGCCTTTGGTTCTTGCACAGACAATGGGTTCCAAAATTGTACCTGTTGCATACTTAATCTCTACTAGATACTGTCTCTTCAAGAAAAACTGTTGTTCCTTTCGTGGTTTTCCTCCTATAGTTAATATATTTGCTTTTATGTTCAGGTTTATGAATATGCATTGAAGTTTTCTATAAAGTGGTCATTTTATTAACAGATTTTATTTGACAATTTTCTTTGGCCATTTTCTTATACAGTCGTGGTTTTTAATCTACTGGAGCCTGGGAACATCTCTAAAGCTTTATGTGGAGAACAAGTTGGCACACTAATTGATCAAACTGGAGCAGTAAGCTAACAGTTAATTCAGCTTATTCAATTATTGTTAGCCACACTGTCGACATCAAGTTGAGTGGGATCTTTGCCATGGCTAAGATTTTTTAAGAAGAAAATATCAAATCCAGACAGATTCTGTGGCAAGATTGTAGAAATCGTACTTTGGAACTGTAATCACAAATTCCCTTTCACTAATTTTAGGTGGTGGTTGTAATTTTAATAAGCTTCTGTAAAAAAAAAAAAGAAAAAAAAGAGAGAATGTTTTTGTATATTATTCCTAGGTGAATTGTAGAATAGTAGTAATGAATTAGCAGTAGTCCCCCTTTATAGCCGATGTAAACAGATGCAGAGTAATTCAACTTTATTTATTATTGCAACAGTACTAATAATTTCCCCTTGTGTCAAAAGATGAAAAATAAAGAGAAGAGATATAAACAACTTTTATTTTGGTTCACGGAGCACCTATCCCTTGGGGATAAGCTCTTGAAAGAAGGATGTAGACTGCAAAATTTGAATTCACACGCTTCCTTAGCATGCCCAATAGCTTTATTTAGATAGAGCTATTTCATTTTATAATTAAAATGAGATTTTCAAGAAATAGTTCAAGGCTTTCGTTGCTTGAATACTATATATGATTTCACCATGAAACGTGGAATCTTGAGGTTTGAATTCGCATGTTTAATATTTTTAATTTTTAAGATGTACTCATTCATTATTTGTAAGCTGCAATCTTTATTTCTGGCACGCGGTTCATTCATCACGAGCTTCCTTCGAAACAGTGTGTCGCATGCGTGGCATTTGGCGCAATTTTATTCTCATTGGTTTCCTTAACACGATTCCATGATTTCAGGGTCGCATGAGATTTAATTCATGACAATACCATTCAAGTGTTACAAGATTAATAGTTGCGGATTCACGTTGCTTTCAAGAAATGCGATTGAACTGTACCAATATCCACTGATGCAAACTCCAGATGTACAACATTATACAATTCAACAAGACAATAGTTATTAAGAGCATCGATAATTCAGATTTGTGTCACGTTCAACAATGGAATTCCACAGAACTCACAAATTTTACAAAGAACACTTATAAAACAGCAAAAGGTAATGTGCACTGAGACAGTGCAACCAGAAAGAGGAGCTAATCACTGCAGTGAAAGTAAGTAGCATATGACATTAATCAATCTTGTATATACCGTACAATAAGATTTGAACATCACTCCTAAGCTAGACCATCTTCAGTGGTGGGAATGGAAGGTGAAAGCGAATTGCGCGATTCATCATAGTCCTCCCCAAGAGGCGATTGCTCCACCCTGATCTCCTCAACCATCTTCACAACTTCTTCCATAGTTGGCCTCTTCTCCGGCTGCGCCACCACACAGGCCAACCCCACATGCAGCATGGACACAAGCTCTTCCTCGATGTTCTTGTAGCGCAAAAGCTCCTGGTCAAACACCTCTGCGGTCCACTCTTCCTTCACGACGGAGCGAACCCATTTCGGAAGGTCCACCACCGCCTGTTCCTCTTCCTCCATTCTGGGACGAGCCGGTGAAGGGTACTGCGACGAAGGAGCTCTTCCTGTGAGAACTTCCAACAGCAACACCCCGAAGCTGTACACGTCAGCCTGCTGAGACAACCTCTTGTGCTGTTCCTGTTCGGGGGCCCTGTACCCTCCCAATCGTGCAATGGCGTGAACCGGGTTCAACAGGAGTGATAGCCCGAAGTCCGAGATGCAGGCCACGCCGTTCTTGTCCAGAAGCACGTTCGAAGATTTCACGTTCCCGTGAGGCACTTTGGCTGCACTGTACTCTGCGTGGATCTTCGCAAGACCTCTTGCTGCTCCCAACACCAGGCTTATTCTTGTAGTCCAATCCAATGGAATCCTCCCCGGACCACGGTTCCCTATCATCGGTATCCACAAAAACAAAATTTAAATCACCTTAAACTGTCAAATTTCATTTTCACCTAAATTACACTCGTATAAGTTTCTTTTGCTGCAACGCAGAGGTATCTGAAGTTTGTTTAGCTCAATCACTTTCCGTGATAAATGCAAAGAATAAAGATAAAGGAAGAAAGTGATTAGCAAGAAGAGTGACTGACCATGAAGAAGAGCATGCAAGCTTCCATTAGAGAGATAGTCATAGACAAGAAGCTTTTCCTCCTTGGCATAGTAATAGGCTTTGAGTCTCACAACATTGGGGTGCTTAAGCTTCCCAATCACATCCATGTACTGCTCAAACTCATGCCTGGGGCAAGGGTTGGCATCCTTCAGCCTCTTCACCGCCACGGTGCACCCATCATCAAGCACTGCCCTATAAACCGTCCCCAAACTACCCTTCCCAAGCATCTCCGCCGAGGCTCGCAGCAGATCCTCCAACTCGAACTCACTCCTCCGATCAAAAAACACAAGCCTACTCCTATCAGTCCCAGTAGTCCCATCACTCTCACCACCACCACTTCCATACACCTTCTTCTCACTCCCATTGTAACTGCTCCCACTCTTCCTCTTCCCATAACTCTCCCCACTCCCCACCAAACTAGACCCTCTCCCCCTCGCGCAACAATGCGCCACGAGAAATGATGTCATCACAAGCAACGCCACACAATTCCCCACAACAATTGCCACAATGGCACCGGGGCTTAAACCCTTATGACGCTCCTTCCCCGGTCGAGCTATTATGCTGGTTTCCGGGAAGGAACTGGGGTTTGAAGGAACTGTCTGGGACGGTTCGTTTTCATTGTTATTCTCATTATCGTTAGGAGGGTTCGTGGTGAAGGAACACACAGGTAACGGCGTTGCACCACATAAACCCTCGTTACCCGAGAAGGCCGTGACACCGAATTTCTTCAGCATGGGGTTTGGTAAACGACCGTAGAAGGCATTGTTTGTCATGTTGACTTCTGTGAGGTTTTGCATGGAGGCAGATAGGTCAGGGATTTCACCGGAGAGAAGGTTGTTCTGGAGTCTCAGTGTGATTAGTTGTGTTAAGTTGGAGAGGAAGTCAACCTTGCCGCGAATGTTGTTGTCGGAGAGGTCGAGGCGGATAAGGGATTTGAGGGAGGATATCTCCGGCTGGATCTCGCCGGAGAAGTCGTTGCCGGCGAGGTAGAGCAGTTGGATGTTGGTGCAGTTGGAGAGGAGCGACGAAACGGTGCCGTTCAAGCGATTGTCGTGGAGGTCAAGGAGGCGTAGGTGGGTGAGGGGAGTGAGAGGGTCGAGGGTGCCGCGGAGGTTGAGGGAAGGCAGGGAGAGGGCGGTGACGCGGCCGTTCGGGGAGCAGAGGACGCCGCGCCAGGCGGCGGCGCAGGCGTCTCCGGCGGTCCAGTTGGAAAGAAGGTAGCCGTGAAGGTCGCTTTGGCGGCGGAAGAGGGTGAGTGCATGAGTATCATTGTGGTGGAGACTGAAGGTGAAAAACGGTAAGAAAAATAAAAAGAGCAGGAAGATGACATGGTGATGCTTCATCATCATGGGATGAATCCTTGGACGCGGGAAGTGGAAACAAATTGAAACAACGTTAGTGTTTTAAAATTAGAATAAAGATTTTGATGGGACAAAATTTGAAGCATTTTGATGTGGCAATGGCATGATTAGGACAGAGGGAATATATATGATGATTAAAGGTAGGGAATGGTTGTGTGAATGATTGCTGTTGTCGATTTCTCTAAAGAAAAAGATGAGACTTTTCTTTTCTCTTCTTTTTCTTTTTCTTGGTCTGTTCTGCAAAAGGGAAAAGAGAAGTAATGTGTATGTTTTGTTGTGGTTCTTGATTCTTGAGATCTGAAATCATGGTCCCTGTTGCATCTTTATAGTACCATACAATCAAAGTGGAGGTGGAGTTCTACATATGTTAACACAACAACAAATAATCATTCATGCTATATATGAATGAGAATTTTTGTTTCTTATTTTTATTAATGACTCACTGCTACTTTATTATTACCTTTAGGAGTACAAAAATGATGTACTTTTGCTCTATTATTTTGGTCTAGATGAGCTTGGAGCCCAAACTACCAATTTCTTTCTCTCTTTAATGTAGCAACATTATTCAAGTAACTCAAGTGCTATTCATTCAAGGAATTAAAATTTAGTTTTCAAAGTAAAGTTTAAGGGTTAATTTGAAAAAAAAAATACCATTTAAATAACCATTTGAAAACTTTTATTATTTATTTGTGTGGCATTTGAAAATGATTTATGCTACTTCTATGTTGTATCCGACAGCATTACGTGTCTTCGCTCCTCAAACCCTATATTTCCACTTTGACTTTTAAATGAAGTATACATATGAATGAGGCAATAGCATGCGCAAGATTAATTTATATATAATATGCTAGGTGTGAGCAACTATAGCCATTATGTATATATCTCAATTTGATCTTGGAGGACGTTTGAATTTTGAAAACTCCAATTTTGAAGGACAAATAATGAAAACTAGAGTTTTTCTTTTTTTTTCTTTTTATGGCCGACCAAGAAAGGATTTTTTTTTTCATAATCCATCATCAATGCAATAAACTATTTTTATTGATTTTGATATATTAATAACTTATTATAAATAAAATCATATCACTATAACATAGCCATTAGTTACACTTCTCAATTTTGATGCTACTTTAAGTAAACATGATGGAGCTAATACCATTAATATTTCTTAAGATAGTATGTACATATATGAAAATTATAAACCTTTATACTTTCTAGCACTTAATAAAATATTAATATTTTAATTTTCTACTTGATTCATCTTAATTTATTTTATATTTTAAAATAAAAATATCATTGTATTGATGTTAAATAGGTATAGAGTATGAACTATGTAATGTAAAACCAGTATACATTTACTTGCAATGATGCTTTTGACAATATTCTATTAATCTATTAAGTTTGAATATACTAACTCTCGGTGCCTAGCTACTCTCATAAATGTCAATTTTTTGGTTATTAGGTACTGTAAAGTAGGTTGACTAAAATATCCCCTTCTCCAACTCTTTTTTTTCATTGATTAATATATTCATGTAAAATCAATCTTAAAGATTACCTTTATATCCACACATGATATAATTTTTTTAAACTTGTATGTTATTGGTATTATTGATACCAAGTTCCATGACTCTTTGTTAATAACTAATCTATATCCCCAAAATTTGACTGATTAACTTAAATGAGTCTCTTCTCTCAACCACTTTTTTTCTTTCCACAATGTTGGTATCCAATACATTTTTAGAGTTCAATTTCAGTACTGCTCTGACCAGTGACATGTTATTCCACATGATATAATTTAAGTATTAATTTTTTTATTATATATTATGTAGAAATTTTCTGATATCAATATGTTAGTATTTTTTTTCATTGATTAATATATATATATATATATATATATATATATATATATATCTCTATTAAAAATTCTCATACTACATGGGATTTTTGTGCAAATTTATTAAAAAAATTTGCAAGAAAAGACTTTTTTTACTACTTTTTCTAAGAATCTTAATTGGCAAGTAATTCTTTCGTAGATAATTATTTCCTACAAAATTATAAAATTTGTAAATATTTTTTACAAAATTTATTGTGAAAAGTGTTTTACAAATTATTTTATAAATAAATTGGGAGCAATTTCCTACAAAATTTTTTTCATAACAAAATTTATAAATTTTTACAAAAGAAATTTTAAACAAAATTTACATGAAATATGAATTTTGCAAAGTTTTAGTGGTTATGGTTATTGTAGACATCTTTAATTAAATATAATTTTTTTTAAACATTTTGAAATCCAATGGTCCACAATTTTCTGTGTGATGTTGAGCTGTGGAACACTAAGGCATGGAGTGTGTGAATTTAGTCTATATGTAACTTTTTGTGCTCATATATCTAACCCCCGAATGAAAAATGATTAATTTTAATTTGCAAACTTTTGAGGGTTTGATGAAAAGAGTGTGGTTCATTATTTGATTTCCTTGATGCTCCTCTTTTCTTGGTTGTGGAAGAAAAAAAGTTAAGCACTTTATGTCAAGAGGAAGCAAAGCTTTTTCTAGCACCAACCTGAAATTGAAGTGATTCATTTTAATATTTTAATGCATGTTGGTACAAACACTGAACATGACTTAATTTTAAATAGATAATAGCAATATTTTCATGGCTATTTAATTCAAACAACGGGGCTGTTTAAATCACGCTAAGTCAAACTAATATTTGAATGGCCTCAAAAGAATATTCATAATATTCTATAGTGCTATATTGTGTTTCCAAACGAAGGTTGAATATATGTTATTTTCGAATAAACATCAACATCTTGAAAATAATCACCGACGCCTATAATCTGGTCTTTGAAGAAAAACAGTGAATACATAATCTCTTAAAAATTTAGGGATTGTACTGTTTCTTCTGCTCTCATTACGGTTAATATCTGATAATTAAAGGCACACGAAAGATAACTAATTACAAATCCACAGAATACGTTATCTACGAAAATGACAGACAAACTTATCAATTTAAGTTAATTAAACTAAAATTTAATGTAAAATCCTAGAAAATGGTATTTTAAGAGTGATAGTGGTTTAAAATAGAGATGACAAATAAATCTGTCCATGTGGGTATTGTCCGAACCTGTCCCTGTTTTGAGAGAGAATTCTCGATTTTTTCAATTAGGTATGAGGATGAATATGGGGATATACATATTCCCGCCATAATACCCGTCTTCGTTTAAATTATTAAAATATTCACAATTGAAAAATATATTGGAGATGCGAATGAGTTTCATGACAAACCAAATAATTAGAAGAAATAATATATATATATATATATATATATATATATATATATATATATATATATATATATATATATTTTATTTCTTCTAATTATTTGGTTTGTCATGAAACTCATTCGCATCTTCAATATATTTTTCATCTTATCATAACCTTTATGTAATTATGTCAAAATGATGTATGTCAATTAAAATTTTTTTATGTCTTACATTTGAATATTTCTATTATTTTTTAATATTTTTATTTATTGTATATTTTTCTTTCACATGAAAATGTTTAATACTCTCAATTTAAGTGTTTAATAGTCTAAATCTTTCATTTACTAGGTAATAAAAAAAAAATCTTTACTTATTATTATTCATTTTTATTTCATTTAAAGAACTCTTTTATTTCGCTAAAACAATTTTCATTCTTTCTCAACCATATAGTTTATAAGTTGATATTTGAAATGTTTGCTTACATCTCTAAGGTATTTTTTTATCTTATCACACTCTTAATTATACATTTGCTTTTCTTTGTACGATTTCTTTCAATAGTCTCTCAAATTGTTTATAAGACACACATTTGTTAATTTTTTAATATTTTCATTTGTTGTTTATTTTCATCATGTAAAATACTATTTTGATATATTTTATCTAATTATTTTTTATTTTCTAACTCATTATTAATCATACTTTAATTTTCTTTTTCAGTATAATTGTATAAATAAATTTTATTTACTACAATATAAAGATTTAATGTAATTGTCATGAATATTTTTTTATCACCATCCAACCTATATTGGAGATAGGGATGAATTTTTTTCTACGGGGATGGGTATGTGATAGCGAAACCCGTCCCGCCCCGCCCTGTTGCCATCCCTAGTTTAAAATAGTGAGACTCGATTATTTTAATATTAAAAGGTTTTAGTATAAATAGAATTGTTATAAACGAGTTTCATTATTTTAAAACACACAATCTCTCTAGAAACCACTTTTCTATAGCTCTCTGACTTTTCTCTAAGAGTTCTGTTTTTCTGGTCGTCTAATTGAAGAACTGAGATCGTAAGATTGATCCTCTCGGTGAGCTCTTCAATTTGGACCAACCAGTTTCTCCATTTGTGTAAGTTAAGTTTTCCCTCTATTTTTTGGTCTTTTCTGCTTTTTGTTGCATGTAAGTCCTCTAATGCTTGCATGTGTCATTTTATTTATCAGTATGAGTCTTTGCTGATTAATGATCATAATGGTATGTCTTGATCGTTCTTGTGATGTTTCTATGTATAGATATAACATCTTGTGGAGTTAGAGACGTTTGACGTTTGACATTTATAGAGTTGTTTAAGCAAAATACCATGTAAGGGAAGCTAATATCTTGCTATTATATCATTTATGTTTGAAAATGATAAATACTTAGGTTTTATCTGTTGTTTGAGAATAACTATATGCTATAGGTGCAATTGGATGCAATTGGTGTGATAGAATTAATGTTCAATACTTGAATGGTCTTTGTAGAGGTTTTGGAGTTGTATGGATTGGTTGAATAAGTATAATTTTGCTTAAATCAGATTTTGTAGAATTGTTCAGATTTGCTTACTCGCTGGGCGAATGAGTTGATTTGCAGAATTATGTAGAACATTGATCTGCAGAATTATGCAGATTTGCAAACTCATTGGGCGAGTGCCACTCACTAGGTGAGCATGGGCCAATGGTTGGGCTAGTGCTACTCGCTAGGCGAATTTCCAAGTTAGGAATTTCCAGACCTGGGACTAGTGGTTGGGTGAGTGCTACTAGTTAGGCGAGTAAGTACGAACCTGAAACTGGCATTCTTGAGTGATTTGAATGATATTTTTTTTTTTGTGGTTATAAAAGCTTTCTAATTATTATGAATGATGAGTATATGATATGAGATTGTTGATATGAGACTAAGTTGAGATTGGTTGATGCTAACCCAAGGAGGATTAGTAGTGATTGTGGTAGTGTATGCATTGAGGTAGGGATTGTCTTGGCAATTATCCTAACGCTTTAATAACCATTCAAATTCACAAGTAGAGAGGAATGGGGTATGTGGTGAGAGGAGCAGGAGGTCCTAGCCTAGGGGTTTTTCCTTGACCATAGGTGTTAACAGACTAACCTTATATGTGGTAGAGTTTTCACTCTTAATATGTCGCTCTTCAGAGCATGAGATGCCACTACAAGTGTATAACTGACTGGATCCGACCTCAATGCATGTATCCGGATTAGTTGAGTTGTAGTCTATAAATATATGTATGTGAATATCTGTTTGTTTGTAGTTGTTATAT
>Ga0209589_1007709_pt1 | contig 17165 bp, 4 predicted proteins | sample CowpeawhiteBW_FD_187525 | JGI IMG/M metagenome (GOLD analysis project Ga0209589, IMG submission 187525) | Root nodule microbial communities of legume samples collected from California USA - Cow pea white BW (SPAdes) (version 2) | ecosystem: Host-associated > Plants > Roots > Nodule | place: USA...
CCGGGGAGAACAACACCAATGAGACCTGAGCCCAACCACATAAGACATTGACACCACTCTCAACCCAAAACCTTAAGGCAATGGGTTTATGGGCCTTGATCCTTATATGGTGCTCTACTTTCTCAATTCTGGTCAATGTGGGACTTAGACTCACACTTGGATTCCTAACACTTTGGTCCACTAATTTTATTTTTTTAATTTGTTTTTATTTTAAAAATTATTTATACATACATATTAAATATATGTTTAATTATATAAATATTTTATTAATTTTTAATTAATTAATTAATGTTTTAATTGAAAAAATTAAAATAGTGCCCCGTCTCATTTATTTGATCTATGAATTTATTGAACTAAGCCGACCTTACCCAAAACCTGAGGACGCTATTTTGGGCGAACTTAGGGACCGTGTCCCACCTACCACCATCCTATGCTACAAACAGCGACAAAATTGTGGTTGGGGAGGAATACTGATAAGTGATGTGTTATACTGTTAAAATTTTCAATTCTTTCATCTTGCAATTTTGTCAATGGATGTTTTAATATTAAAAGAATAAACGATTCTCCAATACTTTATCTAATGGAAAATATCATCTTAATAACAAAAATTATTAAAAATATAATATTTTACTAAAGTAAAAGTAAGTTTTAAGAAGTTAAGGAGGGTCGCAGTGATTTAAAATTGTTAGGATTATTAAAGTATTACACATTTATGATTGAGAATGAAAGAATGGACATGAGTTTTTTTATGCGTTGATCAGTCTATCACAATGTTTTCAGTTGATTTAGTGTTTTCAATTCATAAATTCACTTTGACTTGTTTTTGCCTGATTTGTCAGATTGTGAGATAAAAAACGAGATTAGGATAACTTTTTAGTCAACTTTTTTTATATTAAAAATCAAAACAAAAATTAATTTAAAAGATTTTTTGTTATTTAATATTTAAAAATAATAATCGTTTTATTTTATTTAAAATTATTAATTAATTAAAATTTAAAAATATTATATAAATAATATGTTTTAATATATATATATATATATATATATATATATTAAGAATAAAATTAACAAAATTTTTAACTCATTTAGTAATGATACCAGACCAGTCCGAAATTTTTGTGGCAACTACGGAACGGGCCATTACACCCACTCGTAGTGGTAAATGTTTTCCACAATTTACTTTATTGAGGATGGATTATTTTCTTTTTTATATTTTTTTTATTCATTTTTAATTCATTATTTAAATTGATTTTCAATTATTTATTTTAATTTTTTTAATGATAAAAAAAAATAATTAAAATGATAAATTAAAAATAAATCAAACTATCGTTATCTTAATTCTGTAATCATCTTATATGTCAAATCCTTTTCGTTTTCTTACTGCGACAAAGCAATAAATTATGTCCTTCTATAATGCATTTCCAAAATTGAAGAGACACTATAGCTACATAAACCAACTTATTTAAATAAAATTAATTAATATATTTATCCCTTTAAAACATTATTTGTATATAAACAAGATTTCTTCTCTACTTTCTTTTTCACTTTTATTTATCAAGTTATCGTTTTATTTAAATTTAATTGATTTTTTAAATTAAATAAATAAAATCATCTACTAAATAAATAAAAATCATATACAAAAATAAAAATTATCTATAATTAAATTGTTAAATTATTTATATTTATTTTTATAATTATAGTTGGGTTAAATATGTTTTTGGCCTCTTAACTTTCAGTGAATGTTGGAATTAGTCCATTTCGAAACTTTGAATCAATTTAGTCTTTTATCTTTCGAAATACATGAATTTAGTCCTTTTAATAAGATTTTATTAGTTTTATTTGATGTTTCGTACGCATTTCAGAATTGTATTTGATTTGTTTATACTGATTAACACATTTTTGTTTTAATGTTAAGTTAAATACTACTATGAAATGTGCTTAAAATGTCAAATAAACTTAATAAAATTTGATTAAAATGACTAAATCCATGTATTTCGAAAAATGAAGGACTAAATTGGTCCAAAATTTAAAATTAGACTAATTTTAAAATTCACCGAAAGTTAAGAGACAAAAAACATATTTAATTCATTATAGTTTAATTATTTTCTGTTATCATTGGGGAACCTAAAGTGCTTTTCGGTCTTTGTTGTTATCCTTGCTTGCTACTTACACATTTTATCACAGCTCTATTGTCTTACACAAACACACCAGAATGAAAATACGACCCTTTTAATCTTCGCTGTGTAGTTGTTTTAAACATCTCTTTTTTACATAAAAATAATTTTTAACGACTTTATATAAATTTAACATTATAACATGTTTTTCTGAAGAAATAAGTAAAAGGTGATTATAAATTATAACTATTTAGTTTTATAAATTAACATATTTTTATTATTTTCTCATTTAATTCAATTAATAAAAAAGACTTGTGATTTTTAAATATATGGAAAATAATTTTATCATATTACATTATATTGAAGAGATTTCTTTCGAGTAGGTCTATTGAGAGCGATTCATTGGAACCTATATCATAAGGTAAAGTTGAAAGGAAAAACAGAATGAAAACAAGATTTTTTTTTTAGTCTTCTTTCTTCCTTCCTTGTGTGCTCTGTATTTCTTTCAAACTTCTCTTTTTTAAAAAAAAAAAAAAAACTTTAGATGATTTTATATACATTTAATATTTGATTTTTTTTTTTGAAAAAATAAGTCGAATTAAAACCATTTAATTTTATAAATTAACATATTCTCATTATCTTCTTTCACTTAATTCAATTAATAAAAAAGACTTGTGATTTTTAAATATTTGTCAATGTGTATCATATTGAAAAGATTTTTTGTCTTCTAATAGGTCTTTGAGGGATTCATTATGACGACACAAGATCAGGTAAAGTTGAAAGGAAAATCAAAATGAAAACAGGAATTTCTTTTTTAGTTTTGTGTCTTCCTTGTGCCCTATGTATTTCTTTCAAACATGTCTCCTTTACATTAAAATAATTTTTTAATGACTTTATATAGATTTAATATTATAACGATTTTTTTTTTGAAAAAAAGTAAGTAAAAGGTGATTACAACCATTAAATTTTATAAATTAACATAAGTTCATCATTTCCTTTCACTTAATTCAATTAATAAGAAAGGACTTTGGAATTTTAAATTATTTTTTAGATAATGTCTATTTTCAGAAAAATTTATTGGAGCAAAACAACGTACCTGAGTACAACTTCAATAAGGAATTGACACTACTTCTATCTTATATGTTGTTCAATTTTTTCATTTATATACGATGTGAAACTTAAACTCACTTGTGGTTTTAACAACCTTCTCTCTCAAGGGTGAGTCCCTTCCATATTGATAAACTCCCTCAAATAGAAGCATTCTCGACCATGAGTACCTCAATTGTTACCTTTTTATACCATCATTTTATCACAACAACAATGTAACACTAATGCAGAAAAAGGATTAAAGACTAACCTTCAGTCATTGTCATTGTCAGAATCCTTTAATGTGTTTTTTCGTTTTAAACCCCCACACTCTAAACTTTGATGGTATAGTATCATGTAGAAGATAACAAATTTGATAACTCATAACATAAAGCACCTATGCTCTGAAATGTATAGAGTTCTTTGCTCGTCACAGAATAGTTGTTATACATAATAAATTGTTATCAATTATATGAGATTACATGAGTGAGATCACTTGCTTAAATGATACTCTTAAACAAAACAAGGCTTTCTTGCAAGTTTAAGTTGATTTTATCAATTTGCTAGCCCACCTTTTTTTAAAATTAAAAAAAAAAAAAGTAGATTAACTTTTTATATCAAATGTACTAATTAAGTTTTTATATATTTTTATGATTTAAATAATTAATAATTATAATTACTAAATATAATATAAAAGTAATAATTATTTTAACTTTTTTCATTAAACAGATTAATTAGTAAATTAAATTTTTTTATAAAATTTATAAGATTCGGTGTACTATAATATATATATATATATATATATATATATATAAGAAAATTAAAAAAGTTAATAAAGCAAAATTTTAAAATAATTTATCCATAGAAAAGGTTAAGATTTCCAATTCATTCACTATGTCAGGTAAGACTAACCCATTTAATTTCTAATGGGTTAATAGTGAATCCATATAATCCATTTTGTCATCCTTATTTGTAGAAAATATCAATTATTTTCTTCGGTAAATTAAATATATCAGGTTATAATCAAAATTATGATGTTTAAGTTTTACACTTTTAGAAAGAAGTTATGTTTTGACTATCAACTATAAATTTTTGGCTCAATAACAAACATTTAACTTAACAATTAATATCGAAACCAAGATTAGGAGTTGAATTCTTAACTAGTACGAGAAAAATTTGTTTCATAATGATAACCAACTAAATCAAATTATAATCAAAAGAGTGTTATCCTTGCTAAAAAACTTAATGGTGTGTTTGGATGAAGCAATTCAAGAGGTGATTCATTTATTTGGAGAATTTGAAATTCTTTTTAATGAAATGCTTTGTTTGGATAAAGAAATTAAAAAACATTTAAAATGTTTCTTAAAGTATTTCTATTAGCTAAATCAGAAGAAATTCAAATGCCCTAAAAAAAGGTGAAATTTGAAATTCTTCTTACTCAATCTCACACTTTGGACTCAATCCCAAACGGACTCGGCAAACCCGACAACCATGACAGACTAGGCTGGTCATACGATCCAGACAGATTGAACGGGTCGAGCAGGCCCAACAACCCAATCGGGTTGGGCGAACCCGATGACCTAGACGGACAGGGTGACTTGATGACACATATAGGTTGGACGAGTTTGACAACTCAAACAGGTCGGTCAAGCCCGAAAATCCACACCGTTTGGACGGGCCCACGACCAAGATGGGTCGAGTGGGCTTGACGACCTAGTGGGGCCAAGCCGGGCCAATGACCTAAACGAGCCGAGTTGGGTCGGGTCATGTTGGGCTAGTTTGACGAATTTGACGAGCACGACCGGCAGGTATGGGCCGTCAGGCTTGTTTGGATCATTGGACCGACCCAGACTATTTGGGTTTTTCGGTTGTCCCAGCCCTGGGTCATCGGGTAAGACCAATTCGGCTGGGTAGTCGGGTTAGCCCGGCCCATCTAGATCGTCAAGTCCATTTTCAAATTTATAATGAACTCAAAACATAATTAAGCCTAAAATAAATATTGCAAAAATTAAATTTATCTCGCAAGAAATTCAATTGTTTTTTCCAAACAAGAAATTGAAATGTAAGGTATTTTAATTTCTTTATCCAAACAAGTTATTTAGAAAATGAAAGAGATTTAATTGCAAGCAATTCAAATACAAAACATTGCAATTTCTAAGCATTGTTGAAATGCTTCATCCAAACACAAGGTAAAGCAAATACATTTTTTCTTTAATCAATTTGACCATTTTAATAATTTTAAAACACAATTGTTACTAAAAAAAAATAAATACAGTAAACAAATTACAACATAAACACGGGAATTGAAATCAGAACTTGAGGAAGAATAATAAAGAGAAAAAAAAAAGAGTAGAAGCACGTCAAAAGAAGGAGCAAAAAGAAAGAAAGGAAAAAAAAGGTAATGGGCCTAAGCCCAAATCCTTAAATTTATAGTAAGGCTGCTTCACCTCCATGTCTTCCTTCCTACACCTCCATATTAAGAAAATTATAATTTTGTCCTTTTGAATTATAAAATTCAGAAGTGAAAAATAACTTTCTGATCGTGTGATTTGGAAGTCAAAAATAAATTTCTAAATATATAATTTGGAAATATGTTTTTTAAAAAAACTTCCAAATTATACAAAAGTTAAAAATGATATTCAGATTATATAATTCAAAATCTAAATAATTTTTAGCTTTTATAATTCAGATAGTTTTTTCTTAATCATTTTTTACTTCCAAATTAAAATTATTTTTGATTTTCAGAATACACAACATATAAAACTTTTGAATTATATAATCCAAAAACTGTTTTTAACTCTCAGATTAAAAAAACAATATTAAAAGTTTCTTTAAGGAGAAACATGCGGACATGCGGGAAGAAACTGTCTTATAGTAATAATAAACAACAAATGAATAGTTTGGAAAGCTTTGGATCGATAGCTAGTGTTCTTTAGCTACGAACCAGAAGTTGGTTAACCACTTTAGGTATGATTATCTAAGCATTTTTTTTTAATTTATTTCAATGAGAAAACCTCTTATTAACATTTGTACGTCAATTTATTTAAAAGACCAAAAAAATATATAAAATTGTTATTTCAAAACAAGTTTGAGCTGCTTGTTAAAAAACAGTTATTTTTTGTTTTTAATAAGGATAAAGATAGTTTAACCCACCTTTTTTTGATCTATTTTTAACCCACTTCTTCAATGATCATTAGATCAATTATTTTTATTCTTTTAAGTGATGTGATGTGATGATCTAATGGTAATTAAAATGATGGGTTAAAAGTGAGTCAAAAGAAGTGAGTTAAAGTATCATTGTCCTTTTAATAATCACTTTTACAAAAAATAAAAATAAATAAAACTCTTTCTATCATTTGACATAATCTAATTAATGATCAAGTAAACAACGTGATTTCAGTCTCATTTAAGCCATACATAGTCTTTGTTGATGGTTTATTATTTTGGACAATGATATCCTTTACTTTCTCATGTTTGATTGTGATTTAACTCACTTGGCCAATTGATGTCACCTGCAATAATCTCTCAGCAATTGCAACAATATCTTCCTTAACAATTGTCCAATAGAAATTGAACTCGTAACATTGACTCTAATCCCAATTGTTGGAATTGAGCGTTTACCACTTGGTCAAAAGCTATAATTATTAGTGATGGTGCAACTCTTTTTACTTAAGAGTGTAACAGTTCAAGCGTCACTATTCGATAATGACCCGACCCACTTGACCTATACCACTGGACAACTGATACTACAGGATAATTGATGTCCCCTGCAACACGATTCTTACATACTATAAACAAGTTTTATAACTTAAGAGTAATTAAAAATAATAAGATATACATATCAATATATATATATATATATATATATATATATATATATATATATATATAATATGTTCATCTTGTGGGATTTTATTACAAGAATAGTTAGCATAAAATTCTTTATATCAAGTTAGGGCGTAGGAGACTATTTTTTGAATAAACTAAAGATGTTTCGCAAAGACCATAAAAAAGAGATGATTAACGAGTGAAAACATTTTAGTCTTATGTTATTAAATACAAATATCAATTGACATGCAAAAAATTATATGAAACAACGACTGACTTCAAAAATATTGAATTAAATGTAAAAAAGTATAAATCCATGCAAAACACATTATATGTCTAAAGTCATCATCAAATTAAAAAGTGTTTGGTAATAGAAATAAAAATACGGTGTGATACAAATTGTTAAGCTTGTTTATCCACAATTTTTTCATCAATAACAACTGTATAGGTAAGATTTTGACCTATATTAAACAAATCTTATTGTTAAAGATTAATTAGGAATTATGAGATACGAATGTAAAGAAATAAAGTTTTATCAAATAAGTTCTAATTTTGGTTTTTTTGTTCAAATAAGTTCAAATTTTCGTCAATTTTGTTCAATTGGATCTTTTTTTGCTAACACCGTTTAAATCATTAACAGCCATGAACAGTGACTGCCATGTGTCACTTCGTGGTTTTTTTTTTAATTTTTTTTTTGATTTTTTTAAATGTCCACATGTCAACCCAGTAGCGTGCCACGTGTCAAAATCAATATTCTATATTCAATTGGTCCCTACATTTGTTATTTTTGTTCAATTTAGTCTAAATTTTGTTTAAAATTGACCAATTTTGTCCCTATCGAAGATGTGACCAAATTTAATTTTTATATCAAAGTTATAATGATGTGAATTTTAATATATTATATAAGAATATTTAATAAAAAATGTGAATTTTAATATAAAAGTTAAATTTGGTTTCAATTTGAAGAGGGACCAAATTGGTTCATGTTAACAAAAATTGCAACTAAATTGAACAAAAATAATAAATATAGGAACCAAATTGACGATAGAATATTGACTTTGACATGTGGAACGCTGCTCGGTTGACACGTGCACATTGAAAAAAAATTTAAAAATATTCAAAAAAGAATTCAAAAAGTTTAAAAAAAAATACGAAGTGACACGTGACAATCATTGTTCATGACAGTTAATAATTTAAACGGTGTTAGTAAAAAATAACCAAATTGAACAAAATTGACGAAAATTGGAACTTATTTAAATACAAAAATAAAATTAGCACTTATTTGACAAAACTTGACGAAAATTGAGACAAAAAAAATATTTTAACTAATAAATTACAATGCCTTTTAGTTTTATTACAATCAAAAACTAAAATAAATACATAATCTAAAACAAATACGAAGGACACGTTAATAAATATTAATACAAATAATCAGAACCAAATTGTTGGGAAGATCTAAAAAAATATCAGATAACCAAGCGCGAAGCAAAACCCAGATCAAATCTTCCCTAAATAAATAATATGCAAATAATAAAATGCATAAAATAGAAAAAGGGAGCAACACACACCAAAAATTTTAATGTGGAAAAATCTCAATATGAAAGAAAAAACCCAGGGGACCTTGTCCAGTAAAAACTTTCACTAATAATAATTAATGGGTACATCACAAGTTCTCTTGGATATTTCAAGGATCAACAAAGCACTATTCTATTCTTCAACAAGGTGAATAACAAATCTCAATGGGTACTTTAAATAAACAATGGAGTGAACCTCAATATATGATAAAAGGAATAAAACCTCCACTCCAAGTCTTCAAGGTAGCTTCTCTACACAGACTTGCACAAGATAAACCAGTTGCTCTTTTCTTCTTTTTCACTCTCTCTGATGACTTCTTCTTTTCTCACCAGAGGCACTCACAACTTCTTTCTATCTGTCTCACTCTATTTTTTTTTTCTACTCAAACTTGATGCAAGAATTGTATATTTAAATTGCATAATGAACTAAGAGCCCATAAAAAATCATTTTATTTTTCTTAACTAAATCAATGTGGACCCAATAAATTAGTGATCCACTTGACAAATTTCTTTTTTTTAGCACAACCTAAAGACATCACGTAGATAAGAGGTCGGTGATTCCGTTGGACCAGAATTACAATAGACAAACAAACAACATTCCCAAACATATAGAAATTAGAACCCTACCATTCTATCATCCACAAAACATTGAAGTAGAGACATCTAAGAAACTTTTAAATTCCAATTGCAAAAGATACTAATGGAAAACCTTTCAAATAACAAGAACATCAAAGATTATGGTTTCACAGTTTCCCTCAACCGTCAAAGCCTTCCGGCCACCACCTTGGGCGAGGAAAAGTCATCCCACAACACAAGCTTTGGCCACTTCCAGCAAATTCATATTATCAAAGATTTATTCTCTTTTCATTATTAATCTCTGAAAGACCAGGACAAATAATTATTAAACTAAAGTAATAATACATAAAATGGAAAAAAAATATGAATTGACCTTAACCTTGAGAAAAGAGTTATAAGTCCAAGAAAATGTTTATCTATAATAGGATAGGTAAAACCAATATAAAATAGAAGATAGTGACTACTTCAATTAAAGGAATTCTATATATGTTGGTTATAACATAACACTAACTCTAAACTAATGCACTTAGTAATATGATGATTAGGAATGACAAATGAACATCTTCTTATGAATATTGTTTGAATCTATCTTGATTTTGGTAGAAAATATATTGATGGAGTAAAATATTATTTTTAAAAAATTGGATACGAGAGTGCCGATGAAATCTACATTCATTTTTACATTCTAATACCTGTCTAGTTTTCATACTCACCGTTTTAAAAAATACCTAAAAAGCTTACATTAACTTTTCTTTATCTTTTTATTTCTGGAACTTAATTCTAGATATAGATTTCATAGTTTTTCTTATTTTTATAATTATTTAACTCTTATTTGATAATTATACAACTATAATTTCTTTTTATATTTAATATTGAAAAGAATAAGTACGTTTTATATTAAAGATTAATAGTATCATGTTTTTTGCTTTACTTTTTTTAATAAATACTTTAATTAACACTCATTTCTTAATGAGATAAGGATAAGACAACATTTCATACTCTTTTGAAGAATTTTTACTTTAAAAATAGACTTAAATATTGATTTGGACCTTATTTTCATTTAATGTTTTATTTGATTTTCTTTTACTTTCTTTTAATTTCTAATTTTTATATATTTTTTTAAGTTCTTATAATTTTCTTTTTAAAAGAACGTCCATGTGTCAAGGCAGTGTTGTGTCACATGTCATGATCAAATTTTTATATTCAATATGGTCCTGATATTCATTATTTTTGTCTAATTCAATCCATTTTTTTTAAATTGAGAAATTTTTGTTCCTCTCTAAAATTGAGATCAAATTTAATTTTTATATAAATGATATACTTATGTTTTTATTCAATATTTTTTGTTTAGGATTACATTTGGTTTAAAATTAGAACCAAAATTTGAAGAGAATGAACTAATACCATTGGTTTTAACATTTTAATAGGTTAAAAATCACATAAGGTATTAAAAATCACATAAAAATGTCATACACAACATTATATTAGTGATAACTTTTAATTTTTATATGTCGTAATTAAAAGTTATCACGTTACTGACACATGTGACACTAAAAATCACATAAAAATGTCATACACAACATTACATAAAATTTTCATGTGTCTAATGTGATAACTTTTAATTAATTTTCTAATAAATTTTTACAGTCTATCAAGTTAATTTCTCTTGTTAATTTAATGATGTGATAGTTAAACGGTTGACATGGTTATAATTTTGTTATGTCATATTATTTAATTGTTGTAATTTTATTATTTTATTATTTTAAAATTTTACAAATTATAATTTTATAATTTATATTTATAATTTGTAATTTGTAATTTTATAATTTTTAAATTTTATAATTTGATAATTCATTAAATATGATTGAGGTTGACTTATTTTACTAACTCAATGATGTGACTATTAAGTGACTGACATCATACTTTTGTCATGTCATATTGCTCCATTGTCACCAAATGTAATTTTTTTATTTTAAAATTTTATAAATTATAAATTATAATTTTGTATTTTATAATTTTATAAATTTATAATTTCATAATTTATAATTTTAAAATTTTATAATTAGATAATTCTCCAAATATGACTATGATGTCATGACATTATGATGATATGACAATATAACAATATGACAATATCACGGGTATAATGATAAGAAGATATATGATGATGACAATGATGATATAACGATATAATTATATGACGATATGACAATATAACGATGTAACAATATAAAAGTATAACGATATAATGATATGACAATATAACAATATGACGATATAAAGATATGACGATATAACAATACGACGATATAACTATATGACAATATAATGACATGACAATATGACGATATAACGATATAAAAATATGAATATATGACGATATGACGATATAATGATATGACGATATAACAATATAACAATATAACAATATGACGATATGACGATATAACGATATGACAATATAACGATATAATAACATATGACAATCAGTGGCGGAGCCACATAGGAGCGAGCGGGGGCCACGACCCCCCAACTTTTTAAATTTTTTTTAAGTTTTATGTTTTTAAAATTTTTAAAATTATATATTTTTAATTTTTTTAAATTATGTGTATATTTTAAATTAGATAGTAATATACTGAAATTTAATAAAAAACAAATTAGGTATTTTTTTATAAAGTAAATCATTTAATTTTAATAAATAGTACAATATAAAATTAAATATAATAAAGAAAAAAATTGTTAAGATCATTTTTATTTTTTTTCACATTATTTTTATGTTTTTTCACGTGTTGTATTCATTTCTTACTTTTACCTAATTTCTTTTGTTACTGAAAAAAAAAAGTTAAACTGAAACTCATTATTTTTGTCGTCATCTTTTTCATATCTTCTCTTATTCTTAAAGGAAATTTTTTTTCTCTTGTCTCACTAGTACAATACTTGTTTGATATTTAGCCCTATTTTTTTTTTCTCATTACCCTTTTGTATATTCATTTTTTATGAAAAGAGAAGAGCAAATAATGTATTATGTGATTTTTTATAGAGAATTTTTAAGTGTAACTTGATTATCAAAATTATTTTTAGTAATTATGTCTCTCAATTTTTGATTAAATTATAATAAATTATTTTTTTAGTATTAAACTTGTTTTATAGACAGGTATATTGATAAAAAGAATTAAAGAATAAATTTATTTTTTTAAAATTGATAAAAAAGAATTGAAGATGAGAACAAAATCTTGTGATGACTTTTGAATTGATATATGCATATTAGTAAAATGGAAAATCAATATTTTGCAGATAATATGGTTATTTACGTTGAAAAACAAATAGCTAAAAAAAGTAGTTATGATTCAATTATTTGATAAGTTCAAGAATATGCAAGAATATGAGAAAATGAATGATGACAATATTATTTAGATATATGTATTTTCTGTTATAATTATAGCTATATTAAATTATGTATTAATTTTTCCTGAGTTAGTGACAAAAATCTTAAATATATAAATTGAGTATATTATTTTGGCTCTCCCATAAATTTTGGCCAAGATCCGCTACTGATGACAATGTGACGATATAACGATATGAAGATATATAAATATGAAGATATGACTATATAACAATATAACAATATAATGATATGACGATATAACAATATAACAATATAACAATATGACAATATGACAATATGACAATATGACAATATAATAACATGACGATATGACAATATGACGATATAACGATATGACGATATAAAAATATAATGATATAACAATATGACGATATAACGATATAATATTATAATGGTATAAACATATAACAATATGATGATAAAAGGATATGACGATATAACGATCAAATTATAAAATTATAAAATCCAAATTATAAAATTATAATTTATAAAAGACTTAATTACGTTTTAAGGCCTTAATAGATTTAGAAACTTTCAATTGAGTCCTTGATAAATTTTTATAGTCTCCTAAGTACTAAAAGAAATTAATTTTTTCAATTGTTCCCGTAGTTAACTTTTTTTGATTATCGGGTAATGTGACTCTTAAGGAGCTGCTGTGGCTTTTATCTAGCCATGTCACCCTGATAAGTTATCACCACATGTCATTTTATTATTTTAGAATTTTAGAATTTATGATTTAAAATTTTTATTTTATAAATTTTTTAATTTATAATTGTATACTTTTATATTTTTATAATTTTATAATTTTATAATTTTAATTAAAATTGTATAATTTTAAAATTATGATTTTATTATTTGAATTTAAATTAAAAATATAACATAATTTTATATTTCAAAAAATCATAATAAAAATTTGTGGTAGGATAGAAACATAAAATTAAATTTTTTATTTAAAATAAAAGTCTTAATGTATAACAATATCATGTAATTAATAAATTAAAGTGATAAGATGGTCTGATGGTTAAAAAGAGAGGAAGGTTGTGGGTTAGAAATAATTTGGAGAAGTAAGATTAGTTAGGTGGGATTTAAAAAAAAGGGTGAAAGTATTTTTCAATATCTCATGACAAGATACAAACATGTCAACCACTTAAGAGAAAATTAACCATAGGAACTCATTTGAAAATACTAAATTTATATTGAGTTCAACTTAAATTTATTAGTGTAGTTAGTGTGTAAAATTTCAGTTTTTCAAAATTAAATTAGTGAACAATATAATTCAATTTTTTTATGAACATAGCAATTATTTATAGTTTAATTGAATTTAGTCAACTATAATTATGTTATTTATGCGAAATCTTACTTCCTACCTTTTTTTTATATATATTTTAAATTGTACAATCCAAAATATGTTTTTATTTTATATTTTGAGATGTATAATCTAAAATCTAAAAATAAAAAATATAATTCTGAAATGATTTTTTTATATTTTACATTCCATATTATATAATTCAAAATGCAGATTTTTCATTTTGAATTATATTTTGGATTATATACTTCCAAATTAAAAAAGAAATTAAAGTGTATGGATGTGCGTGAAAAAATTATGGAGGTTCATGAAGAAACGCCCCCAAAGACTATATGCTGGCAGCATACCCAATCATTCATTACAACAGTTACACAGTTATTCTAATTAGTAATATAACTTCATTCATTGATCCTTATATATTTTATCAATAGAAATTTCTACAGAATCTGACGTAGAAAATGAACATTAATCAATGCTAACCATCTATATCAACGACTTAAGGACATTACATTAATATTTTATCACATTTTAACACTAACAACCTTTTTTAAACATTAACTCCAACATTTTTGTACGTTAGATATAAATTATTAAAAATCTCTCTCTCTCTCTATATATATATAGTTAGTTATTTGATAATCTAAATAGTTCTTCATATTAGTTGATCATACACTAGTATTTATGGCACATCCTTATGATCATAAAATGTAAAACAAATTTTCTATATCTTCCTAAAATTGGTTGATACAAACATTTCTTTAATCAAGTGCTAATAATATTATAATAATTAAAGAATTTGTTATATATTATTTTCACGGTCATTTCAGAACTTAATCTTTTTATACAGATACATTTTTTTCTCCTCTTTCATTCTTCATTTCTTTCTTGTTAAGCAACCGTGTAATAATCTTGTTTTCCATTCTCACTTTTTTCTCTTAACAGTTCTTTCATAACCTAAACAAACCATTAAGCAAAAAAAAAAAAAAAGAAAAAAAAAAAAAAAAAAAGAAAAAGAAAAAAAGAAGTAGCTCGAAACACAGTGATTTAATTAAAATGGAAGCAAAATATTTTTGAAATGAATGCTGAAAAGTTGCAAATCACAGATAAGATGGCTGAAATCTAACCCAATCGAAGAAAAGTGAAAGAAAGTAAAGGTCTGTGGCTCTGGAAGCAGGGGACAGTGACACTTTTTAACGCGAAGAAGTGCAGTGTGCAACAAGCCGCTCACACAAACAAAATAATCCGCACAAGTCAACTTGCCGTTGGCGGTGCAGTGCGGTGTTTTGGGTTTTGTTTTGTTAGTTCATCCTCTCAAACAACCACACACTTCTATTTATTTTTTTTACTGTGTTATTCTCTTTTTCCCGTCCTTCACTTCACTCTCATCTTTTCCCTGGCTTTTCCTAACTTCACCTTCTTATGCATTCCATTCTGATTCCGATTCCCACTCGCCTCCGATTCATGCATTTTAACGCTGCTTAAGCACGATTCTTCAGTAGCACACCTTTCTCTCTTCTAGGGTTTCCCTTTATCAATCCCCATGGCTATCAGAGGCGTGGATTTCAAGTGGTTGGGTTCTCTCACTATTGTTGGATTCAATTCCAAGATCGCTTCCGTTGTATTCTGATTCTGATTGAATGTAACTCGTTCCTTGCAGGTACGATGGCTTTTTTCTGTCTATGCTCGCCACCAGTGTGTATCCTTTGACAATTCAGTTTCTCGATTTACCTAATTCAGCTGCTGTTCTGCATTTTCATTCGCCTCATAATTCTTTCTAACTTAAGCTGAATCAGTGTTTTCAGAAATACTAAAAATAAACCGAAATTTATGCTACTCAATTTACGCATTCTGGCACAAACGTTAATTAGATGTGTGTGTATGTATTCTTTAACCTCTCTTCTTCTAGAGTTATTGTCGCAATTAATTGGAAGCGGTATCATTCTTGTACCTATCCGTTGCACATATGGATTGTGGTGAGGTTTCCTTTTATGGTCCCCTGTGTTTTTATTTTTTTCATATGGCTAAGGTTGTTCATAAATGACTCCTTTCCTTTCTTTCATTGGTGTTCAGGTCGACTACACTACTGTGTTTGTTTTCCGGCTCTTGATGTTTGTTGATAACGGGCTTGCTGCGGGAATGGGTTTGTAAGACCTTCCATCCATAAACACTAATGCCACTATTGACTGTTTAATAAAAAACTATAAGCTGTTTTCTACCATCTACATTGGTTGATTGCGTTAATATACTTTTTGAAGTTAGAGTATGATGAATAAGGTTTGGTATTTCATCGTTCTTGTATGTTTCTTTTAGCCTGTCTAATTTAAATTTTGCCATATCTAAGTGTGCAATAACATCACACCATCAAATACCCTTTTATTGGTTGAAATGTATTAAAACTCCCGAAATAATGTTGATTCACTACCTAATTAATGAGTTTCATCGAAAATTTTGTGATTTCCAATAAATTCTAGTTAATAATAAGTAAAGCATTGGAAGCTGTATTGTTACAACCTCGTAACTTAAAATACTTGTACGCATGTTGACTGCTAACTTGCAACGTGTGGATGTTGTCGATGAAATCAATCCATGCAACTAATGTGCTCATGACTATGTAGCATCAACACTGCTTTTTGAGGGTGTAGCCAAGTTTTTCGTGTTTGGCATGTGTTCATACCCAATCACATTCGACGCCAATACCCATCAATGGCAAGTGTTGAACTCACTATTCTGCTGTTGTAGTAAAAACGATGTTTCTTGGCTTTGACATGTTAAAGACGTGGCTGGATACAACTATAACACCTTGCAGACACTTCCATTTGGCATGACATGAAAATGAACACGACTGGTACCAAAATTTGTAACTTCAGTAAAACTAAAACAAGTTTTAACTTTTCAAAATAGTAAAACAGTTTTAGGTAGGTTGAGAAAGCTGAAAAAGCTTCGTGCATAGGCAGAGAACACAAATATCTTGATTTAGGTTATAAATTGATGGATTGATGGTGAAAAACAGTTCAGTGGGTCACCATCTTGTTTTATAATGCTCTTTTGTAAAGAGAGTGTTCAAACTGTATAATGATGTCTCATAGTATTGTTTTGTGAGACTCTCGAACTCGTTATCATAGGGAAATGTCATACATGACAATTTGATTTTCAATTTAGATCTTTCATACATGATGCTCATTTAATTTTTTTGTGTGTATCTCAGTTTTTACTTTAGATATTCTATAAACAAGACTGATATATATATATATATATATATATATATATATATATAT
>Ga0209589_1007713_pt1 | contig 17161 bp, 8 predicted proteins | sample CowpeawhiteBW_FD_187525 | JGI IMG/M metagenome (GOLD analysis project Ga0209589, IMG submission 187525) | Root nodule microbial communities of legume samples collected from California USA - Cow pea white BW (SPAdes) (version 2) | ecosystem: Host-associated > Plants > Roots > Nodule | place: USA...
TTTCTATAATTTGTATTTTCTTTTTTTTTTTTTGCAATTAAATAAACCCAACTCATTCTAAAGAAGTTAACAATGATAAGGATAAAGTACACCTTTTATTGGTGGTATCCTCATCAATTCACAACTGTCTATGTGAATTAACTTTAATGAGTATTTTTTTTTTCTCCTCATGGTTGTCAGTTGAAAATAATGGTAATATGTGTTGGTTCTTGAGAAGACATCCTTCACATACTTTTGTTATTTTTTTCAAGTATCACAGACTCGTCATGTTCTTTTGATATAACTGTTAAATTCAGACAATCTAATAGTCTTCTTTCAATTGTCTAATATAAGACAACCTAGTCTTCACAGAAAAAAAAAATAATGTAAATGAATCTTGATTATGATCATAACAATTTAATTTTATTGAACTATTATATCTCTATTTCAAGTGTGTTCAGCTGGAAAAGTACTTAGTTTCATGTGTCTAAGGGAAAAATACAAATGAAAAATGTGGCAATACATGGTTAAAGCTTGGTAGTTTCACATCGATTAAACATAAAATCAATTCACAATAGTAAAATGCAAATCTTATTTTATAAATCGATTTTGTAAGATTGAGTTAGATTTTAAACCTAGTATCAATGTTATGTACTGTCCGATTTATAATAAAATTTATGAAAGGAAGTCCTTCTAAAGAAGGAAACCTGACGTGTGCACCACTTTCTTCTGATGCTATCACTGTTTAGTGGGTTTAAGTAACAATATGGAAAGACCTAGTCACATCGAAGTGAGAGAGATTTGATTTGAATAGGTAAAGATAAGTGTTGTGTGATGCATATTTGAGTCACCGAATCTGGACAAGAAAATGTATATGCTGATATCAATATAGGACTTCAACCCTACTCTATTAGGTTTTCTTTTTGAGATATTGACATGGCTACGTTTCTTTAATTTTAGTTCTGTTCATCGCTAAAACTTTATATCCAACCGTGTTGCTTAGAACTTATAAACTTATTACACATGCAGCATCACAGAGATTAAAAATAAGAAAATTAGCCCCACTTTGTATCAGTCCCTGAAAATGGGTTTCATGATGAATCGCTTTCCCTTGTGGATCTGAATTGACTTCTGCAAGTGAAATGAATATGAAGGAAAATTGTGGAAGAAAATGGCGAGTCTAGCTTATATATAGCTTCTACGGGTCTGGACCACGCTAAATGCATCTTATTTGCTTTTTTTATTATCATGAGTGGATGACAGTAACATCATAGTTCCAAACAAACCGATTTCTCCAACAACATGAACTAGATTTTCTTCAAACAATCTGGTCTCGTTTGCCATACTGGTTCATTTTTCACGTGATTATATATGCAACTGCATGTGTAAGCCATTAGAACACAGGACAGAGCAAGAAAGATTAGGTATAACAGTTTAAAAAGTTGTGGTACATATAGAATGTAGGTTCAGTGCTTATTGAAATTCCTACCTAACCATCTTATCTTTTTCTTTTATGTTAACGAAAACTACATAGTTTGCGCATTTTTGAAAGGAAAATAGAAATGTTCAGTATGTATGTGTGCAGTAACATTCTTTTTTTGTAGTACTGTAAAATTATAATGCTAACTAATTTATGGTCATAAATAGGAAAAAAAGTTTATGTTTTATTACTATTTGTTTTTCTAATTTTCTTACGAATATAAAGGATGTTTGGAGCATTGTTAATTAGTAGTGATGGGTATGAAGAAAGCTAGGTAGGGTAATGGTAGATACCAAACTATGATGGCTTTGGCATGTGCAATAATTCCGCAGCCAAGCTGACTAATGTTTGGCAATATACCAAACAAGTTGAACTGCCTTAAAACCAAAACCCTATTAGTTGAAATTCGTAATGACCAAAACCATTTTTTGTCACTAATGTTCTCACCTTAAATTCACACATTCAACCTATAGTTTGCATTGATCGTTAGAAGTTTCATTATAGTCTAAGTGACCAGACTAACCATGTCATAAATAAAGAGTTAGATCATTAGAATCATGTTTAAAAATAAATAAAGAGGCTAAATTTGTGTTATTTTTATATTTATATGTATTTTTCCTTTTATTATTTTTGAAAGTGAATATGTTCTTTTATTCTTTATAATATCTAAAAAATAAATTATCAGAATCTAATTAAATATTGAGGAAATTAATAAAAAAAATATTGATAATGAAATTACATTTAAAGACGGATTATGAAAAAATATATAATAATTAATATTTTCTTTTATGTTATAAAAGATTACTATGCAAAAATATTAATTGAATAAAAAAATTTGAAACTAATATTTGATTATCAAGTGAAATAAGAGAGAATTGTCATTTTTTTCATAAATAAAATAAAATATGTAAAAAGTGAATGTAGAAATAATGAGTGTCTTCAATTTCTTTTTCCTTCAGAAATAAAAAAAAGGTTTGACAAAGTGAAAGATGAACATGGTAAGTAAATCAAGAGGTAAGGATAGAAAAAAAATCCTAATAAATTTTTTATTATATTTAATTTTATATTTTTCTATTTATTAACAACTTTTTTAATAAAAAAATAAAAAAAAAATTAATTCTATTTTTTATATATGTTATATATTTTTTAAATTATATATTATTATTATTATTATTATTATTATTATTTTATTTATATTAAATTTAATAAAAAAATTATTTTATCACTTATTTTATTTATATATTAAAATTTATATATATTTATTGTTTAAAAAATAAAATAAAAATCAACTTCATAGACATGGGTTAATAAAAGGTGATAGGTTTTGTCACTAGTGATGAGATTTTTTTACATTAAATCATTGAGAAATAATGAGAGTAGAAAGAAAGGTGAAGAGATCGAATAGGAAACAAAAGATTGAAAAACGTAAAATATATCTCATGAATCGAGATTAGTATCTTATCATGATTTATGTGTTTATGATTCTTCTATTGCGATAATTTTCTCAAATTAAGTTTTTTCCGAATTAATATGCCTAATTATGATAGTAGGAATTTTTTTAAAATTGGCACTAACCCTAATTATATTTTTTCCGAAATTAGTATAACATAGATTATGAAATTTAGAAATTTTGTGTTTTTCATTGCATATGGTAAAATTTGTAAAATTTTATGGATGTATCTTGGTTGCATTACGAATTTCGTTACTAATAATGAATTAGTTGAATAACCTTGTAGAAATTAAAATACCCTTGTTACGTTAATTCAATGAATTAGAAAGATTATAAATTGAAAAATACATACAAGAATCACTTTGTAAAAATGGTTTAAACAGAGAGAATGAAGAGTCTTTTTTTTTAATTAGAAAAAATAATTTATATATAAAAAATTTAATTTGTTATTCCTAAAGTTTTTGTCCAAGTTCCGTTACTACTCATACTTTGATTTTCAATAATCTCTAGCTCAAGGGTGTGAGTCCCTTCATATTGGTACATTATCCTCAATTATAAAAATTTCAAATCAGAAGTATCCCCTTATATTGTCATATCATCATATTGGGATAAGACTTGTTTGAATCCCCATTAAGATTTTTAATACGAGAATCGTAATATTGTATTAGTATGAGTAAATTATCAAACCAAATCTTCAATTCTAATGCTATTAATGAGTATTTTGAAATATATATTCATGTATCAATAACAAGTAGATATGAGCCGAACTCGCATAAAAAATGACATCATTTCTAATAAAAACCTTAAAAAAGTGAAACCATATTTTTAAATTTAAAATAATCACAATTTAATATTAAATTAAAAAAAATCTTAATTTAAAGAGAAAAACAATAATTGAAACATAAAATAATTTAAATTGAGATTAATTCAATGAAAAGAAAAAAAAAGAAAACTCAGTTTGATATATACAGATTTTCTACTGATCTACTGTTTTTTATTCTTGTTCAAGGTAAATTAACCTAATAAGATCATTTTTAATAATCCTCTTTTATATTTCTCTTACGATCAAGTTACAACTCCATAAATTGTTATTTTATTATGTTAATTTATTTATATTTATTATTACTATTATTTTAATATAATATTTTCTTATAAAAATAGTTGCCAAAGTAAAGAAAAAAGGCGGTGTCAATTCTTACCATAAAAATGTATACAAGTAAATTCATTATATTTCTAATTAAATTTCTTAAGCTCTTTATTAATTAATAGATTGTTAAATGTTTAACCTAATATTTTGTTTTATTCCTAAGTCTGTTGTCATACATGGATCAAAGAAACGGTGGCCCAAGGTTCACATGAATAAAATCAATAAACAATTGTCTTCCCGCACCTCTATAAATATTTTCTTGCACCCCTATATAAAAATATTCTATTTTTGTTCTGTACAATCCATAAGTTATTTTTGGAAGTCAAAAATGACTTTTAAATAGTGCAATCAAGAGTCAATTGTGCAATCAGAAAATATTTTTTATCTTAAAGTAAGAATTTTTTTTATTGTATAATCCAAAAGATAAAAATAGTTCTAAATTGTATATTTTGGAAGTCAAATAACTTTTGAATTTTACAATTTGGAAATTTTTCTTTTAAATTTCTTCAATTTTTGAAAGTAATTTTAGATTTCGAAATTGTATAAGGTGGAAGTATGGAGAGAAAAGTTGTCTAAAAGAAAGAGAAAACTAAAAAATATATTAATTAAAGAGTTAAATATATTTTTATTTATTAAACTTAGACTTTAAATATGTCTTAAATATATAAATATTTTAATATAAGATGTTAATTATTTTTATTTGTTAAACAATATTTCAGACTGTAATATATTAAACAGTTAATAAAATAATAATAGTGTTTAAACTTAAATAGTTAATATTTATATATCAAATTTTAATTATTAATTATAACAAAATAACAAGATTAAAAATTAGTTTCAATTATTTTCCTAAAGACCTGTCATTAATCAAGTAAAAAAATTTAAAATATTTTCACATCATTAGATATGTTATATATAATAATAATAATAATAATAATAATAATAATAATAATAATAATAATAATTGCATAGAATATACATACAAAATTTAAAAGAAAAAATATATATAATATAATAATTTAAAAAAAGTAATTTTTGGAAGAAATAATTATTTACCAAAATATAAAGCAATAATTTTTTAGGAAAATATCTATATAAGAAATTTTGTTATCGAAATTAAGATTTATTGATTTGGAAATAATCTGTTTTAGTAATTTAAGTTTGGAAAATTTTATAAAGAAAAGGAAAGAAATAATATAAAAATTTGAAGAATGTTTTACATAATTTAAATCACGTGAATAATAGAATAACAATCAAAATTTGATAAGATGTGTTTTTTCTATTAACTTTAACATGAAATTGAAATTAGCTTTTGCCTGAAACTTTGATATGTTATTGTCTCCAACAAATTTATGGAATAAATTAATATAATTTTTCTAACTCAATTAAGTTTAATTTTTTGACTTGTCACACATGTTTTATGTTAAGATTTAAATTATTTATCTTATTTGATATATTCTTAGTTTAATGTTAACAATAAAATTTAAATTTTTTAGTAGTACTTTTTTTACAAATCTTTTCAATACTGTAAGTTTAAAACATGAACCACTTATAATTTTTTGTAAATCTTTTCAATACTGTAAGTTTAAAACATGAACAACTTATAATTTTTTGTATTTTAATATTTATAATCCTCGATTCTTATACTTTCAAGACATCTTCTTCCTTGTCATCTTTTCCTACATCAGTTTGTTGGAGTCTTTCTCAACCAATATACCCAATAGTCTTGCATCATCTAGGAATTGAGAATTTAAATACTTTTTCATTCTAAAGATAAAATCGTAACGGCAGAATATTAGTACGGTCGATAGAGACGACAACTACTATATGGTATTGAAACATAGGAATACTATTTTTTTAAGAGAGACTAAAATTAGATTTTGAGGAAATATTCACTTTAACATAAATCAAAATTTAGGTTTGGATCAATAATAAATATCATAAAGCGCCTTTTTATACTCTAATTGATGCATGAGTCCAATTTTGTGTTTATATTGAACAATTCAGTTTAAAATGTGTAAATTTTGACTGATATTATAAGTTATTTTAAACAATGTTGAGGTCTCTATTGGGTTGATCAATATTGTAAATTAGTTTGAACGTCATCTATTAGAAGAAAGTGTTAAATTAGAAACCTTTTATTTTTTATTTTTTTTATATAAATATTGTGTGGTATATGAATTCGACAAATCAATTACTTTTATTCAATATATTTGTTTGTTGGAAAAAAGTTACAAGAGTTTGTCTCTAGTTTTGTAAGACCATATTTTATGGATTGCTTGGTACATAACATTATAAACACTAGAAAAAGTATTGAGATGTTCAAATTCTTTCAGAAACAATTTCAAAGTAAAAAAACACTACATACATGCAAACATTATAAGACAATGTTTTGTGGATTACTTCATGCATGACACATGCTCAGTATATTGTGATTTGGTTTAGAGATTATTAAAGTTTTGGTGCACACCCAACAAATCTTCCTATAATCTTTGATGCTGAAATTGGACCTTGTAAAATAATAAAAGTAAGAAAAATCTTCTTATAATCTTTGATACTGAAATTGGACCTTATTGTAATAATAAAAAGTAAGAAAAATCTTCCTAAAATCTGCTTGGAGTCATGTTGCATGCCAAAGAACATGAAAGGAAGATCACTTCAACTTTACTCAAATGGCTTATAATTTTCAAATGCAAATAAATTAATAGATAACGGTACTCATTGGGAAGCCAAAACATTATATTGCTATCATCTTTTAATAAAAGCATTAAAAATTAAAATTTAATTTAATTAGCCCTGAAATTAGAGTTAAATTGTTTTTGGTCCTTTAAGTTTTAGTGAAATTTGGAATCAGTTCTTCTTTAAAACTTTAATTTTTGACCAAGTTAGTCATCATCTTTAATAATACGTGAATTTAGTCATTTGAGTCGAATTTTGTTAAATTTATCTGACGTTTGAAAAGCATTCCATGATAATATTTGAATTGTTTATACCGTTTGACACATTTTTGCTTTAATGCTAACTCAAATATTATCATAAAATGCGTTTAAAATGTCAAATAAACTTAACAAAATTTGGTAAGAATGACTAAATTCCCGTATTTCTAAAGATGAATAACTAAATTAGTATAAAGTTTCAAAGAGAGACTAATTCTAAAATTCACTTAAATTTGAGGGACCAAAAACATATTTAACCCCTAAATTTTTAATTTTTTTACCGTTGATTTCTCACCCAAATTCTAATATATGTATTATAATTTCCACCCTTAGGTCAACGACGAAATCATGTTTTGAATGCAAATTTTTTTACAAAAACAACTATAAATTCATGTTTAGTCACGGACGTTTTACTACCTTTTTGTCTCAATCGAACTTCTAGATTATTCTCATAAATGTTCAATATATATGTTGCAGGGTGAATTACTTTCTAAGTGATTTTTTTAAGTGAAATAGTTTTGAGTGCAATAATTATTTTAATACAAACAATTTATTTTATACTTTTAGGTAAAAAATAAGTAAAATGATATTTTAATTCTACACAACGGATTTCAATTGAAATAAAAATATTTTTCAAAGTTCATTATTTTGAATTTCAAAATATATAGAATCCACATGTCAGCAATACACGTATTTTCACTACCCTACATCATAATTATTATACAAAGAATACTCTTCATGAACACATTTCCTTTTTCTAATTTTTTCCTTTTAATTAATTATTATTTTAAATTAAAATTATTATTTTTATTATTTTAACCTTTTAAATGACATTTTTTTAATTTGAACGGTTCTTTTTTAAAATTAACAATTTCTTAAAGTAAAATAACTATTTATAATAAAAAAATACTGTAAAATAAATAAAAATTATCTACAATAAAATTTCAAAAATTATTTATAATAATTTTATAATAATAATAATAATAATAATAACTATAATAATAATTATTTAAAATATACATGTGTGTGATGCATATATTTTCACTGATTATAAATAAAAGAATTTATTTTTATATTTGTAGCTATTATTTTAATATATACAGTCTTTATATATATATATATATATATATATATATATATATATATATATAATAGACGTGTTTCTATGGTGCATGTTTTCTACTGTGAGGTAATTACATACGATACATAAAGTTATATTAGTCTAAATACAATAATAATTTGTTTGTGTAACGTTTTTCAGGCACAAATGTTTACTTATAAATATTAAGCCTTGTCGTGTTAACTGATATAGGTTTAGATTTCTGAATAAAAAAATATATATATATATAGGTATATATTTGACCTAATAATAAAATGTTTGTTGAAAATTGCGTTAAAGTCGTATTAAACCTCGATCAAAGATACGATTTCCAATTTATGTCTGGGACCAAATTATCTGAAAGACCAATATTTAATTATGCCAGTATCTATAATTTATTTAGTTTACACTATACTAGTTTTACAAAAAAATATATATACAAAAAATAATGAAAATAGTAAATTTTTACTTAGTCAATAAATATTTAAAATATATTTTAATTAAGAATTAAAAAAATATGCTTTTAGTCCTTACCATATGAATGTGTTTACCTTTAATTATTGTAAAAGTATTTGTTAGTTTTATATGTTGACAATTTTTAGCAGTTTCTTTCTAGCCATCATTATTAACTATAGTTATTTTGATCATAAAATATAAATTATTAATTAATAGAAATGATATTTTAAATTAATATAATTAGATTATTTTACGTATTTTAATTCTATAATATTTATTATTGAATAATTTGTTTTTCAGATTAGATGGTTATAAATTATAATTTACTTTTTCATATATTAGTTTTTAGTTTTGATTGTACAATTTACGGTTTAGTATAAAATAACTTCATTTACAATATATTTTTTTTCACTACTCATTTTCTACCTATAAAAAAAGGAAAAATACATAATTACAAAATAAAGTTATATAATAATTTCATTTGATTAATACTTTGTGTATAAGAAAGTTATAAATATATAAAAAATATATTACATGATATATATTTTAAAAGATTATATGCAATTTGTTGCAAATCGTAAGAAATAAACCTCAAAGCAAAAAAAATAATTAAAATCAAATTACTATTGTATACATTAACAAGTTATAAAAAAAGGTTGTCAAATCTTATGATGGTATAACGTTATGATTGTCTAATATGGTCATTTAATCATCCGTGTTGTCTAACACTTTATATTGTCTAATAGATTACGGGTCATCTGATCACCATATTTGTTCAATTTAACTCTTAATGGTAATATGAATATCATTCAAAACACTCAGGGTACAAAATAAACGTTTGCTTTCTCAAGGAATAAGAAAGGAGGTTTTTGATACAATATCATTCATAATGTATGAAAGTCATTAGCCATTACATAACCTTAAAGAACATAAAGTTCATTAGGTTCAAGCATAGGACATGTTGAATCTTAACAAAACTAAAGAGTTGTGATTTTGCAAATCGTGAAGGCGTCTAGTCCCTTCAGAATGGTGTTCCAACCTCTATATTATTATCTGCTCTCATATAATACATAGTCATAGTAGGACAAAACCAAAAGACACACAAAGAAGATGATAAGCTAATTATAAAATAAGATATATATTTTCAAAGAAACATGCATCAAGTCATCATTTAAGCTTCCTAGAAGCAATAATATGTTATCATATGCATGAATCATGGATCTACTTCTGAAAGGTTAGTGTGGATTAAATCAAATATGCATAGAAGTCTTACACCTGTCACACCTATGATAAATTCGAGTTGTAACCAGTGACCTTTCCAACCACATTAATGTACCATGGTAGAATTGAGTCATAACCAATGACTCTACCAACCTATGTTGAACGAGGTTCTTAGTCCAGCCAAAACCATAACTTGTCAACGTATGATAAGGTTAATTCCTTATGGTCTAGCCATGATTATATTTCACACCATGCTAACCTCATAAAGACCTCCATCAATTCTTACCACTTGATCATGTTCTTCTAAGTGAATCAAATAACCAACAGAGCTTGGATGACTTCATTTGTAGACCCCAGTCAAATCACATCATATGCACACACAATGTGACAGTTCTTAAATGACAGTCATTATCACACCATACATATTTCTAGGCAATAAATTTTGACTCTTCCTTTTCTGGACTCTACTCGACACAACCACATTATCCTCTTATTTTAGACCAGATCATGTGCATGCACCACCAACATGTACATGGATTCATTCAAACATTTTATCCATATATATAAAATGATACATATAACCATGAACTTTAATATGCCACAAGAAACATTAACACATCAACAAAAAAATTCAGACAGGGTTAGCTTCCCTCACCTTAACAAAGCTTTTTGTAACTGTTAGGTCTTCAATAGTTGAAATGTATGCTCTCTTCTAAGAGCTTCTTCAAGTCCTCACACCACACTAGAATTCCAAGAGAAAAGATTCAAAAGAAAAGAGAGAACAAAATGAAAGCTTAATAAAAGAGAATGTAGTGACATGACACCTTATAACTCAACATCTGCTTCTTGAATAGACAAAGTTTTCATTCGTAACATGCTTTGCACCTCTATTCCAAACAGAAAGTAATATTGTACCATAGTACAGTATGCACCTATTGGGGATAGCAACATACTAAGTCGATTCGGACACGGATAGTGCTTACACATTACCTAACCCACAACAACAAAATTCACTTGTTATCCATCTTGTTACTTGCTGGGTAGCCATTTAAAAATACACACTAATTTTTCAACATGTATATGTAGACACTCGTAAATACTTAAAAAAAGAAATTTATACATTTTTATAATAAAATTAAAAAATATAATATAAAATAATATAAATTAAATTTTAATTTTAATTTTAATTAAATTTAAACTAATAAAATATAAATTAAATTTAACTTAATAAAATAAAAATTAAATTTTAATTTTAATTTTTTCAAATAACTTATATCTATAGATGCAAACATGATATCCAGACTCAAACCATTTATAAACTAATATTAAAATATCGACTTCATGCAAATAATCAATATTCATATGTACTGACTATTCAACATAGATTTTATTAACATGTATCCGTAGACATAATATTTTTACCATTCCTATCGCATTTCTATCGCTGCGCCCGCCCTTATCCCTCTGAACGCATGAAGCAATTTAAAGTTCAATCATAATATCTCTAATAAATATTTTTTTTCTTTCTTTCATGTATCTCTTCAGAGTCAACCACACACATTCTTAACACATCAAAAATACTTAAGCGCTCTAGACTTATAAAAAATAATTATAATAAGAAAGTTAAATTATTTTTATTTAAATTTATATTTTAGATATTTGTTTTAAGTATTTTATTTAATTTTTTATAAAAATAAAATATAAAAATATCCACGAATACCAATAAGGATATTCGCGGACATAAAAATCTCACAGATAGGAAGGAATCCCGCGTGTATAAAATTAGTTAACTAATTTTCATTTCATTTTATTGTTGTTATATTCTTTATTTTAATTTTTTTTAGTTTAATATTTTTCTATTAAATTCATTTTTATTTATATTAAAATAATAAAATACACACACACACACACACACACACACACATATATATATATATATATATATATATATATATATATATATATATATATATATATATATATATATGGAAAATATTTTCATTATAAATCGTTAGATATTCAAATGGTGGTGACTTTGAATTCACCTTATCAAGGTGCTACACTGCTACTAATACCTGTTTTCTGGCATCCACAGGTTTAGTAAATATTTTCAAGGCTAAAATTCCTTATTAACCAGTCCTCATTAATAAAAGTAAAAAATCCTTGTAGTGCATGATTGTCACAAATTATACAAAACCAATTTGTTAAAAATGCTTTTTTTTTTTTCTTTTGTGATGTAGGTTGGAATACAATATTTTGAATAATAAAAATATTGTTAATTAAGTGGTTCAATGAATCCAGTAAATATTATCATTTAAAAAGCTTCAATGAATGCAATTAAGTCATAAGTGGTAGAAATTTTCGACTTTTTCATTTTTTATTACATTTTTAGTATTGTTTTTTATGTTGCCTTTAAAATATATTGAGTTTTAATATTTTAAAATATATTAAAAACAGTAATAGATATAAACTCTATAATTATATACCTTTTTGTCTTACTGAAAATCCAGAATTAATTAGTAATTAATACATTTCATTTGCTGATACAGTATGTGCACAGTGTTAGGGAGTATTAAATTAATTAATAATTATTCTAACATAATGATATATTTTGAAAAATAAAAGTAACATTAATTAAAATATTTCAATTACACGATTAAGTCATATATACGTAGAGAGAAATTTAAAAAGAAATACTGAAAGTTAACCTAATGTATTATAATTAATCCATCTTTATGATTTGTCGTTTTCAACGGCAGTTATTACGTGTCAATTACATTAACATTGAATACATCATAATTTGTATATGACCTTGTCCCCTAAATCTATATATATACCCAATTCAAAGCAATTTTACATAGAAATCAATCTTGAAAATAAAAATGGATGTGAGTAATTTAGCATTTTTCATAGCCATAGCTGTTCTATGTCTACCTTGCACAGTGTTCACAGAAGCAAATTTCAAAGTCCCCAGAGAAATAGCCTCAAAGTTCAGTCGTGACCCTCAAATCCTTTCACTGGCATCAACAGATTATGGCCACATAGTTCACGAAACCCCATCACAAGTTTTTGAGCCATCTTCGGTTAGCGATATCTCAAGTTTGATAAAGTTCTCAAACTCTCTTCCCACCCCATTCACCATAGCCACCAGAGGCAAAGCTCACTCCATTCTGGGGCAAGCCCAGGCACGACGAAATGGGGTGGTCTTGAACATGACCAACCTCAAAGGGTCACTGGTTTCGGTTTCAAACTGTAGTGGAAAAAGTTTGAATTGTTATGCTGATGTTGGTGGTGAAGTGTTGTGGATTGATGTGTTGCATGCAACCCTAGAACGTGGACTCACACCTTTATCTTGGACTGATTATCTGTATCTGAGTGTTGGAGGAACTCTCTCAAATGCTGGAATCAGTGGCCAAGCCTTTCGTTTTGGTCCTCAGATCTCTAATGTTCTTCAACTCGATGTTGTCACAGGTATCATCACTTTCTCAAATCTCACCCTGTTTTCGAGTTCAATGCGGTCAAAGTCTTGAAAAGTTAGGTAACTGTTCATCACATTTCAAACTTCTCCTTTAAACATATTCATATTATTTATCACACTCAAATTTGTTCACTTTTTCATTAATATATTTTATGATTAGTCCTTGAATCATGTCACATTCACTTCACGACAAAGAATCATTAAAACTAAAGTTAAATCCTTTTAAATTTCAGTCAATAGAAAGATTAGGTCAGTAAGTTGTCATTTTTTAGGGTTTAAAATGTTTTATTACTCATTTTAATTCTAAGCTGTACAGAATTTATCTTAGTTTTTGTCTTTAAAACTTGTTTATCGTAATCTTCACGTATATGCATATTGATTTTAAACTTTTTAGGGTTAAATATGTTTTTATCCTACAACTTTCAGTGAAAATTAGAATTAGTTCCTTTTCGAAATTTTGACCAAATTTATTCCCCAACTTTAAAATTGTGTAAATTTAGTCATTTTGACCAAATTTTGTTAAGTTTATTTGACGTTTTAATTGCGTTTCATGATAGTTTCGTAGCTAACATTGAAGCAAAAGTGTGTCAAATGGTGTAAACATATCAAATGCTATCATAAAATGCATTTGAAAAGTTAAATAAACTTAACAAAATTTGCTTGAAAAAATTAAATTCATGCAGTTCTAAAGTTGGAAGACTAAATTGGACCAAAGTTTAAAAGAAAAACTAATTCTAATTTTCACTAAAAGTTGAAGGATAAAAACATATTTAACCCAACTTTTTAAGTCTATGTTATATATATATATTTGTAAAAAGTAAAAGATATTAAAACTTATATATATATATATAACACCAAAAATGAATTATTATATAGAATAGCAAAACAATATATTTGTCTATTATTCATCCAAAATATATTTTCTACTTAAACAATTTTTTTATCCCTCATAAACTTTTGGATTTTGATTATGCTCTTCGATAAATTTTATTTTGTCGTTATAAAAATATTATTTTGTTTTGTTCTCCGATATTTATTGGCATGCATTAAGTGATAATTTTCTATTAAGCGATAGTTCAATAGAGTGTAATATATATATCGATTAAAATATTAATTGATTCATTGAATTGGAATTATATTAAATTAATTATAATAAATTCCATTTTTTCATAATGAATACAAGTACAATTTTTTATCCCATTCAAAAATTGAAATTCATCGATACAAATTTGTCACTTATGTTTGAGTATATAGACTAAAATATAAATTGAGTTTAAACATAATAAAGTTAACAATTTGACAAATTTAAAATATGAAAGAAACACTTAAATGTAACTGTCATATGATTTCACCGTATATGTACCAATATTGTTCATGATTAAAAAAATCAAAGGATGTTTGCAACCATATAATACAAAGATTTCACATGTAACATCTTGTCGACCAATCTCTTGTAGTGAGTCAAAATATCAGTTAATTAGAACGCCTACATGCACATTATATATTTAATATATTCATGCATCTCTAAACAATTCAAAATCTCATTTTTCAAAGTCAACACTTGTTCTCTGATAAACCTAAAAGATATACTCCATATTATTTTCCTTTTTTAATTTAAATTAAAACATACATTACCAGGGTAATTGAGTTTTCATATTTATCTACTGGATAAGAATCTGGTTAAATATCAGATAAGTCAAGTAATTGATCTAATATTTATTTTATTTTGTTGAGATTTTTAGGACTTATGAAAATATAAGAGATATGAGAGATATATGTTATAGGAAGGAACATATTTTTGTATTTATTTTATTGATATCCTATATATAGAGCAAAATATAACAAATATCAAATATAAATTATTTAGAATATCTCACTCCTAATCTAAAATAATAATTAATTTCTAAAACCAAAATATATTTCTAAAACTGAAATATTTTTTAAAAATTAATTTAAATAAAAAAAATATTAAGTAATATTCTCTGTATATTTCAACCGTAAAATCGGTCTCCATTTTTTAATCAATTTGGAACCAATTCGCAATGAGTTAATAATGTGTTTTTATTTAGAAAGAAAAACGTTTTCCAATAAAAAAACTTATGTAAAGTATGTATCACTTTACTTCAAATACCTATATGTAAACATGTAAAACACTTAGTATGATTGCACTTTATACCTATGTGTTATTAAACATTTTATTTAGTGTTGTCTTTTAAATGTTAGAAACAAAACATTAATAAAATTTGAATTAATTTTTATATGATACATTTTTATTTAATATGAGACATAAATTCACAGTTAAATTTGTAATATTATTGTACTCTCAATTAGATCTATGAGAAATATATTTGTTTTTTTTTCAGGAAAAGGAGAGCTTGTGAGTTGCTCGAGGGACAAGAACTCGGAGTTATTTTACGGTGTTCTTGGAGGATTAGGTCAATTTGGTGTAATAACAAGAGCAAGAATACCTCTAGGACCTGCACCAACTAGGGCAAGTCTCATTTTCTCCCCTTTCTACATTTTTTTTATGTGCAAAATGTAGAATTACTTGAAACATATATATATATAAAAAGTAAATCATTTAACTGAACATACATATAAAATTATTTATTTACTTTTAACGAGGTATTTTTATGTGGAACATTTTGCAGGTGAAATGGCTCCATCTGCTTTACAACAACTTCAATGCATTTTCTAGGGACCAAGAACATTTAATCTCCTTCAGTGAAAACAAAAACACTACTGCAGCAGATTATGTAGAAGGCATGCTTCTGTTCAATCAGCCACCCCTGGATCTTTCCTTTTATCCAGATTCTGATCATCAGAGAATAACTTCACTCGTAACTCAAAATGGCATAATCTACATCATAGAACTTGTCAAATACTATGACAGCAACTCTCAAGTGGCAAAGGTAGTGAAACAAATGTTGCAAATTTCTCATGTTTTTCTTAGGAACACTGGAACAAACTCATTATTATGTGTCAACTCTATGTTTTACTAAATTAACTATTATGTTTCTTAAATAGGATGTGGCAGATTTGGTGAAAGGGTTAAACTTCGTACCAACATTTATCTTCGAAAAAGATGCATCGTACGAGGAGTTTCTGAACAGAGTTTATGCAGAAGAGTTATTTCTAAGGTCAAAAGGACTTTGGGAAGTTCCTCATCCCTGGTTGAACATCTGGATTCCAAGATCACGAATTTCAGATTTTAACGAAGGTGTCTTCAACAACATTATTCTTAAGCAAAACATTTCTAGCGGAATTTCTCTGATATACCCACTGAACCGAAACAAGTAAGTTCATAAAACTGATTATATATTATTTAGTATAAATCCAACTAAGATGAATTAATTATAATAATAATAATAATAATCAGGTGGGATGATAAGATGTCACCAGTTACACCAGAGGAAGATGTTTTCTACGCTGTAAGTCTTTTGCGTGCTACAAGTTCGATAGATATGGTGAAGAAATATGAGAGTCAGAACCAACAAATATTAGAGTTTTGTAAGGGTGCTGGTATTAAGATCACGGAATATCTCACTGGGAACAAAACACAGAAACAATGGATGGAACACTTTGGCTCAAAATGGAAACTTTTTGCAGATAGAAAAGCTCAATTTGATCCCAAAAGGATATTGTCACCGGGCCAAGGGATTTTCCAATAAACAATGTACAACTAGGGTTTACTTTACCAGGGAATCTCTCCTATGGAACTTTATGAAATTAGTTTTAATATGTATGAGTTCAACTTACGTATGAAGTTGTATTTTTTTTTTTTTTTTTTAATAAATAAGTGTACCAAATAATCTATAAGGTATAATTTAATTTAATTTATGTTTAAATTTAATTCAATTAATAAGGTGTTAGATCCGGGGTCTATATAAATGGTGAGGTGAATAAAAACAAAGG
>Ga0209589_1007724_pt1 | contig 17146 bp, 7 predicted proteins | sample CowpeawhiteBW_FD_187525 | JGI IMG/M metagenome (GOLD analysis project Ga0209589, IMG submission 187525) | Root nodule microbial communities of legume samples collected from California USA - Cow pea white BW (SPAdes) (version 2) | ecosystem: Host-associated > Plants > Roots > Nodule | place: USA...
ATTATTATTATCATATTTTACTTCGATTTTATTATGTTTCTTTATCTTTCTTTTTTTCTTTTTTCTTTTTTTTTCTTTGTTTTCAATTTTATTCATATTTATTTTATTTTATTTTTTTGTCTTTTACTATTTATCATTTAAAAGAAGGAAAAAGGAAAACGGATAAAAGGGGAAAGAAAAGAGAAAGAAAAAAATAGATTTGAAAAGAAAGTAAAGAAAAAAAAGGGTGTGGAGCATTCAATTTTTTGCACACGGTAGGCTAGCCCTTTCCTCATTTGGTACCCTGGAACGTTCCTGAAACATGCATTAGCTAACGTGCAATAACTGAACTGCTGCTACTCATCACACAAAAAAGGAAATTAAATCAGTATAGCTACCTATGCATGGATTGATTAAAGAGGGAAAATGGACTCTATTGCAAACAGAACGTGGCGAGGAAGTAACCGCCACTTCACACCTTTTTTACATCTCTCAGACCATGAACAAGAGGAGGGATCTCATAAATATGAAAAAGAGAGAACGAGAAGGACAACTTCCTAGCACGGACAGCTTACTAGCATGAGAGGAACAAAGGGAAAGGAGAAAGGAGAAGAGGTTGTTGCCATCGTAAGAGAAGAAGAAGCTTTAATTTTAAAGAAGGGTTTAGTTTGAGTGGAAATTGGGCTGGATGCTTCTTCGCGCACCTCCACAATCACTAAATTTGCATCCCTGCATGCACTTTTTACTCCTATTTTGTGCTTGTTCTATACTTTACCCACCGCACCACCACCTTTAATAAGCACACCTCATTTACTTCATGTACCTCCCACTAATTACTCATGCACTCTCAAATTTTGTTTTCCACTTTCATCCTTCTTAATTAAATTGTTTCTTTTTATTGTTTTTATTATTTTTTTATTATTATTATTGTTATTTATTTAAAAAAAGACAAATATATTTGAAAATTATAAAAATTACAAATATAGAAAAAAGATAAAAAAAGTTCTCCTTCTCTTTATTGTGTCTGTCTGGTCGCTCGTACCGTGTGACACTTATTTTCTAAAAATACTAAAAATATTTTCTTTTCTTTTGGTGTTTGTCCGACCGTTCGCGTCATGTAACACCATTGTTCAAATAATCTCAAAAACACCAAAAAAAATATAAAATTTCAAAAATATAAAAATATCAACTTTTTCAAACAACTACATCTTTTTTAAGAACTACGTGATCCTTGATTCTCCACCATGAGATACGTAGGAGCAAGGTCAGTCCTTGTCAGGTTCACCTTCAAAAAATCAAATCATTTTCTCAATTGTTTTTTTTTTTCTCAAATATCTTTATAAAGAACTACGTAACCCTGATTTCTCATTTTTAATGAGAATACGTAAGACCAAGGTCGATCCTTGTCGGGCCCAAAAAATTAAAAAAATATTTTTTTTTCTTTTTAACATTTTTGTCTTGTTATTTTTGGGGGAAATTAACATTTTGAAAACCACTCGGCTTTGCATTTTTAATTAAAGGTACTGCCCTCGGGCGGGTGTTGTAGGGTGTTAACACCTTCCCTACGCGTAACCGACTCCCGAACCCGAAATCTGATTTTTCGCAGACTTGTCTTATCTTTATGGTTTTCCATAGTTTTCTAGAATAACTATGGTAGTGACTCCAAATCTCTTTTTCAAACCCGTTTTCTTTTTTGGTTCGTTGTCCCGTCGCGATTTCGGTTGCGACATATATATATATATATATATATATATATATATATATATATATATATATATATATATATATATATATATATGAATATGTGGGGATTGATGCATATGATATATGGTGATACTTGTGTACGCGTATGATGAAGCTATCTAAATTGAGATTGTGCATGTGAGTCATGTTGATTTCTGGAAGCCTATATTCTTGGTTGTGGATATGCATAATTAAAAGAGTAGGATTGATTTTACCTTGTTCTGGGTGCTTAAAAACCAGTACTGCGTAAGTACTGGTGTAGCGTCTGGCGGTGGTGTTTGACCGCCAAGCGATAGCTACAAAAATAATAGAGTATTGAAGTGTGTGGCACATTGCGGTAAGGGTTGTCCCGCTAGGCGATACTTGCTGAAACAGTAGCATCAAAGGTGTTTGGCGTCTAGCGGCACGTGTCCCCCACCAGGCGGTCTGGAAGCGTGGTGCGCCTAGCAACTCGTGAGTAGCGCCAGGCGATGTTGCTAAGGCAAAGATGTTTGGCTTGCTTTGGATGTGCGTGGTCTACAAGACTTTGATGATGTCTCAAAGGCGGCTTGCTGGTGTTCCTTGAGTTGTGGCTCGAAATAGCATCTCTTGGGTTGTGGCTCGGGATGGCGGATGAACACGAGGAACTCTTGAGTTGTAGCTCGAGTTGGCGAGTGTTGCCAGTGTGAGTGTGCGGGTTGTGGCTCGTACGGATGAGTCCAGATAGATTGCCCTCCTCAGTAATTAGCTGACGAGTTTGGTAGTCTTGGGACGTTACGAATAATTATTGTATTGGGAACTCCACTTGGCGTTACGGTGTGTGTTCCGTAGCATGGTTTCCCACACGTGCTCTATCGGTTGTGGCTGATAGGTGTGGCAGCAAGACATCTTGAGATATTCATCAAAAGACGTAGAACATGGTTGGCATGGTAGTGGCCATGTGTTATGGAATCAAAGGATGGTTTTCCTTTGGTGTGGTTGTGATATATGTATATAATGTATATATATGTTTATTTAATTGTTAGCTCACCCTATCTGCTTGTGTTTGGCGATGATCGTGTACGCAGTACACGTGAGCAAATGATGTTGCAGGTGGATCTGGTGAGGCATAGAGCCAAAGCGGGGCTAGTTTGGGATGAAAAGATTTATCCACTATTTTTAAGCTCTTGGTTTCAAGTGATTTATAAACTTTCACTTTATTAGACTTTGGTTATGTATTTGAGTTTATATTTATAATTATGAATTGAGGTATTTGATAAATACGTAATAAAGTTTTAAATTTTCCGCGTTTTTGGGAAATGGTATTTCGTTAAATGCGATTTATCTATTATTTTGTATTTTATTATTTTAAATTCGTAATATCCGGTCGGGATGTTACACATAACCTCGGCATATAAATCATAAAAACATGAAAACATAAACTAGACGAAAAAAGTAAACCTAAGTGAAAGATTCAAATTGCCTTTGGAACTAGTTAAGTCCTTCACACTACATGTTTAACAACTTTTACAAACCAAGCTAGGTTGAGATTGCTCTAAAGCATTTTCCCACCAAAGGTTCTGTGATAGTAAAACATAAAACAACACAAAAAGAAAAGGAAATTGGGCTTGGTCTGGAGTTCTCTTTGTTGTGTTGGTGTATCTCTCGGTCCAGTCCACATTAAGATTTTTAATAACTTGCAATCATGGGCTAAATAAGTTTCTAATTAGGTCACTAAGCCCAATTAAAAAGGTTCAATATAATACAAAACAAAACAAATTTATAAATATTTTACAAAAATTCAACAAATTTTTGCCTCTATTTCCAAAAATAGTGAAAAATAGCATAAGACTCCAAATTCATCAAAATATATTTCCATTTTAAAGAATTGAAAATGTAGAACTCAATACAATTTGAATCAAAAAAAAAAATATTAAAACGTAATAGCAAAAAATAGTAATAGAAAGTCATGTTAACTAAATATACAAAATTAAAACTATCACTACAAGAAAATGTTTCATTAGTAACCAATTTTAGTGACTAAAAGTTGTTAGTCACTATAGTAACCAATTTAGTTACCAATTTACAAAATAAAAAATTATTGGTTGCTAAAATAATCACTATTATGAATGAAAAGTTATTATTGGTCACTAATAATAAGTGACTATTTTAGTAACCAATAATTTTTAATTTTGTAAATTGGTATCTAAATTAATCATTATAATGACTAACAATTTTTTGTCACTAAAATTGGTTACTAATGAAACATTTTCTTGTAGTATATATATATATATATATATATATATATATATATATTCAACTTTATTACTACCAAAAGAAAATTATTTAAAACTTTAAAATATAATATATCACTACTAGAAATTCTCATATTACATGGGATTTTTCTTGCAAATTTGTTAAAAAAATTTGCAAGAAAAAACTTTTTTCTGTCATTTTTTTTAAGAATTTTAATTGGGAAGTAATTCCTTCATGGATAATCATTTCCTACAAAATTATAAAATTTGCAAATATTTCCTACAAAATTTGTTGTGAAAAGTGTTTTATACAAAATATTTTGTAAGAAAATTGGTAGCAATTTTTTACAAATTTTTTTACAACAAAATTTGCAAGTATTTCCTACAAAAGAATTTTTAAAACAAAATTGACAGGAAATATGAATTTTTTTTGGTAGTGCACCTCACAAATAATATTCTATCTAAACAATTAGACCTACCAGGAAAATACCAAGCCAACGTTAACCTTTATCACCATTTCTTAGCTTAAGAAAATCACTAAACCTTAGCTATAATTCCATAACCTTCCACCATCATTTTTCTCAAACAATTTGTACCCTAACCAAACCAAGAAATGCCTAAAGAATCTATTCTAAACTCATAAAACTTTTTCTTCCATAAACTTACCCTTAGTTAGCTCCAAAAGTCATCTAATATTCTTCCAAAATTTGAGCAAGAACATGCTAACAACCTTTACCTTTTCAAGAACACACAAACTACATCTTAACATTCAAAGAACTCATCACACTCAACATGAACTAGAATATTCTTCTTCTTTCCTTCTTACCCTTGAATATTGGCTTGTGAAGCTTGACTATAGAGAAATCCTTCTCCAAACATTCTATTTTTGAATCACATCACTTCTAATAGAAAAAAAAACTTCTCTAAAAGCCTCTTTAAGGATTTGCAAAATAAATTTAAGAGTATATTTTTTAATTTAAAAAAAAACTTAGGAAAAAATTAATTACCAAAAAGTAATTTACTTAATTTTCTTTTGGAAGGAGATTCATTAACTTTTGGGAAATAATAGAAATACGATGGGTTAAGTATGTTTTTAGTCCCAGAACTTTGACACAAAATTGGAATTCGTTATTGTCCAAAACTTCGATTCATTTTGGTTCCTAGACTTTAAAAATGAATGAATATAGTTTTTTAACCCAATTACGTTAACTTTTCTTAAGGTGTTGAATACATTTCCCAACAGATATTGAATCGGAATGTGTTAAACGTTATAAACAACTTCAATACAAACATGAAACGCATTCGGCACGTCAAAAAAAGTTAACATAATTGGGTTGAAAGGATTATATTCATTCACTTTTAAAGTTTATGGGCCAAAATGTATCAAAGTTTCAGAGATGGACAAATTCTAATTTTTTTGTCAAGATTCATGGACTAAAAACATACTTAACCCAAATATGATCATCCATCTTTAAGATTAAATGAATGAATTTAATTTGATCTAGTTTTTTGTAATAAGTAGATTTTGATTATTGATGAGAGATGGATATTAATAGAGCTGTCAAAATAGGTTAAAAACCGCAAGCCAACTCGGCCCACCACAGTTTCAGGCTGGGTTGGGATGAAATTGTTTTACAAATTTTAATACAGGTTGATTTTTGACCCGTCCCACCTAGAACTTGGCTCGCCCGGGTTGAACTCGTGGTGAGCCAGGTTGGTGAGCCAACCCGCAAATAAAGGGTCATAAAGTGTTTTTTATTAAGTTGGACTTTACATTTGGATCAGCTTAGGTTATTTTTTTTACCTAACATATAGATAATTTGTATTTTTATGATTTTGGTTTGTAGTTGGATTATATTAAAGTTGATTTAGATTTTAATTAGAATTATAATTTAGTTTTGATTGAAAAAAAAAATAAATAATTGTATTTTTTTAATTAAGTGAGTCTGTGAGTTAACCCGTTTATCCCACCAACCCGCGGTGGATCAGGTCGGGTTCGAATTTTTTTGACTCGCTAATAAATGAGTAAGGTTAGATTGACTCACTAAATGATCAACCCGTAGTGGGTCGAACCGGATCGGGCTAGGTTACTCGTTTTAACATCTCTAAATATTAATAAATGGATCGTTTTTGTTATCTCTAGTATAGTAGTTGTAGACCATGGTAGTGACATAATTCGGTTTCCGAATGATTGGTCAATTGTTGGGAAAACAACATATAAGAATATTGGTGAACCGTTGATTGAATATTGCTGGATATGTTTCCGTACATGTTTTGTCTCACTTTGAAAATGTGTCCTTAAAAGATTTTGAGTGAACTATAAGTAGCTCCCTATAGTGAGTGCAGCACATTTAAAATATTATCCATGCACAAATTGGGACAAAGTTCAGAACCTTTTCACATTACCTCAACACCAAAAATGTTGCAGAAAATTGAAATTTGAAGTAAGAAGGTTGTATTTGTCGTAGCACTGTTGTTTTGGACCTGGTATTCCTAGTTAGCCACTAGCGTAGTGACTTAGTAGATGGAATAATTTAAGGTTTTGACCTTATTAATAACCAATTGGGGAATGCATTGTGTCTGTGAGATAAGGTTGTTGTGTAGTAACTAAGTTGGATCTGCGTCAGTGCCAAGTAATTGTTGAGTAGGATTCCTGATTATTTAGTGGCCAGTTAAGCAGCATCGACCAAAGTGCCCACACACCAATAACTAATTATTCTCCCATCTTTACTTACCAACCCATAACTAATTTAAGATTTTAATTCACTGGATTCAATATCTTTTTAGTTATTCAAATATTATAAAAAATTCTATTTTTGTTTTTAAACTCAATTATAAAATATTTACTAATGTAAAATTTTACAATAAATAGATGTAAAGTGTTTCTCATATTATAAACGCAATTTTATTATGAATTATAGATTTAATTATAGTAATTCAATTTTCATATTTATGTATTTGATTTGTTTTAATTTTTATACTTTTTTATTCATCTTGAGTAAAAAATTTTAAATCATTTAATGTGACTAAATTAACGTTAACACTCTTTAGAAAATATTATATATCAAAATTTAAATATGATATATGTCAAAATTCAAATCATTTTATACATTGAAACATATCAGATATTGACATGCAATACCTTTCAAACATCGTAGCATATCTAGATTTTACATATAAAATACTTTCGAAAAGAATTAAGACAAATTTAACGAAATAAATCACATTCAATTTATTTTTTAAAAATATTTAAAACTTAATTGAGTAAACAATATAAAAATTAAAAAATTATCAAAATATAAATACCAAATTACTCATTAAACCAAAACTACAATATAATTCATTAAAAGATATATGACTGGTAAAATATATAAACTAAATATTTTATAATTTAATTTTAAAAAAAATAGATAATTTAAAAAATTTAACCGTAATTGATTTTGTCCCATTCATTGGCTCCAAAATCTTTAATTGTACGGTGGCTAATGTGCTATACAGATTGTCATCAATCATAGAAACATTTTACTGACATGACATGACGTACTCATATTCACTCAAAACTTTAACCACCCTACTTTCTTTCTCGTATGCATAATCAATATTTATTTGCACACACACATAACTATTTATGAATTTCAAAACCAAATATTTACTTTTGTTGCATCTCACCCTCCTGGCACATGAAAACGTTAAAAAATTCATTCTTAAATATCTAGTATTTTAATAGAATTAAATATATTTTTAATTTCTGAAACTTTGACTAAAAATTAAAATTTTTATTTGTACAAACTTTGATACATTTTGATCCTTAAATTTTAAAAATAAATAAATATAGTTTTTTTAAGCCAATTACGTTAACTCTTATTTAGGTATGGAATGCATTTTTTCATAGATATTGAACAGAGAATATATCAAACAGTGTAAACAATTCCAATACTAACATAAAATGTGTTCGACATATCAAAAAAAGTTAACGTAATTGGGTTAAAAAGACTTTATTCATTCATTTTTTAAGTTTAGAGACTAAAATATATTAAAGCTTTGCACAGGAACAAATTTTAATTTTGGATCAAAGTTATGAAACTAAAAACATGTTTAACCCATTTTAATATTATTGGATTATGAAACGGTGTAAAATAATTTTAGTTATATATAATTGATATGAGAAGTGAATTGTTTCAGTGTGTTGTCTGTTTGAGAGAATTTCTAATTTGTAAAATGCAAAATCAATTCCAGAAATGTAACAATATATTTTAAAATTGAAATATATAAAAAAAAGTTATATGTTTATCTATTCTTAAATTTTATAAATTTTGCTCCTATTTTTAACATCTTCAATTTTGTTCATATGGAATAATTATTTTTCTCTAATATCTATACCAAATAAATTGAATTATACATTAATGGTGTGTTTGGATGAGACAATTCAAGAGGGTGATTCATTTATTTGGAGAATTTGAAATTCTTTGTAATGAAATATTTTGTTTGGATTGAGAAATTAAAAAGCATTTAAAATGTATGCATTTTTTTGAAGTATTTCAATTAGCTAAATTAGAAGAAATTCAAATACCCTCAAAATAGGTGGGAATTGAAATTCTTCTCACTTAACCTCACATTCTAGACTCTCTAGTAGAGTTGTCAATTTGATCTAGTCTAGAGGCAGGCTCGACAAGCCAGGCCAACGACTCGACGAGTCAAACGAGTCGGGTGGGCCCGACGACCTAGACAAGTCGGGTGGGATGACGACACAGACGGACCGTACTGACCCGACGACACAAATGGGTCAGGTGGGCCCAACAACCCAAATAGACTGGGCGAGCCCTACCACCCAGACAGACCAAGCGGGCCCAACGATTCAGACGGATCGGGTTGGCCCAACGACATAAACGGATCGGACGGGTGCAACAACCCAAGCAGGTCAGGCAGGTCGGGCAAGCTTGACGACCGACATGGTCCAGTGAGGCCCGACGACCCAAATGTGTGGAGCAGGTCCAATGACCCAGACGTACCCGGCTGGCCCGACAACACAAATGGGTCGAGAAGACTCGACGACCTAAACGGGCATGATGACAAAGACGGGTCAGGTGGGCTCGACGACGAAGATGTGTCGAGCGGGCCTAACGACGAAGACGGGGCAAGGGGCCTAATGACCCAACCAAACCATAATTAAGCCTAAAAGAAATTTGTAAAAATTAAATTTTATCTCACATGAAATTCAATTATTTTTTCCAAACAAGAAATTGAAATGTAAGGTATTTTAATTTTTTTATCCAAACAAATTATTTAGAAAATGAAGGAAATTTAATTACAAGCAATTGAAATACAAAGCATTTCAATTTATGAGCATTGTTGAAATGATCTGACCAAACATAATGTAATTGAATTATCCCAAACTTCTTTTTATCCTATAGTTGGCTTGATAAGACTAGATATAAAGTTGTGGCCTACTAGACAATAATTCAAAGATTACTTTTTTGCAACCCAATATTGGTTAATATTTGTTGACTTGATATGATCATGTTTAGTCAATTCCTTTGACTACTCAATATCCTAAACATATAATCATAAATAATTGAATATTAGCACACAAATTAATATCAAACAAATTTAATTGTGAAAGGCTAAGAAAATGCATCCCTTGCTAAAAATGGGCCTTGAAAGTTTATATAGGGCTAGAAACCCTAATCTCACCTTTTCATTTGCCATAAGCATATCAACATTTCAAGTCTCTTCAACAATTATCTCAATTAAATTGGTTAGCAAAAGTACTATAGAAAATAAGAAGAACATCGAAACTTATTAATTGTTTATACTCAATGCACTCTTTGTATCATTTTTAAAAGTCTAGACACTCTCATTCAAATTTCACTTTCGCTTTTAAGAAGAACTTTCAGTCAACCTATTAAGATGTTTACATTCAAAATAAAAGATGTAACAAATTTAAACACAATTCAAAGAGATCAAGAAAAGAAAAAACATCAAGAAAAAAATCACTAAGTTTTAAAAACGAACTAAAAATCATAAAATCATGAAATAGGCTAAACAAATGGAGTAAAATATGACAACAAAGAAAACATTACTTTAAAAGCTAAGCTAAGCAATTAAAAAATATGAGTTGTAAGAAATAAGACAAGACTAAGTAAAGAATTGTAACTAATTTTAAATCCAATAAAGAACTCAATTAGAAATAAAATCAAAGTTTAAAAAAAATATAAAAATAAACACTGTATTTTTTTTTTTAATTTTGTATAAAATTTTATAACTTTAACTTCTTAAGACTTAAACTCAAATTTAAGGAATTGTCAAAAATATAGATGTTATCACTTAGTTCTTAATACCATAAATTCAACTTCAAACAATCAAAAGATCCTTATCTCACAAGACTATAGTTTATCTCACAAGACAATCTCACAATTAGATATCTAAGAAAAATTTAAAAGAAACCTAATGAACAAAACTCAAATCAAAGTTAAGATAGGGAAATTATTTATATCCAACCAAACCCAAAATTTTAATTTGCACAAGAATTCAAACCAAACATGAACAAATATGAAAAGTGCATACTACTTGAAGAAAATTCGTTGATTATTTAATTTAATTGAGCAATATACTTGTATGTTACAGAACTGAGATGGTCTTGGTCGTGCAAATTAACACCACCTAGGACCCTCACTTAAATAAGGTTGTCCTTAATTAATCAATATGAAGAATTAATCAAATGACTAAGAATAACAGACATTGCTAATTTAAATTCATCCAGGTAAAAGTCCATTAAAATGATATAAATAGTTATTGTTCACGAGATAAAAAATTAATCAATTAGTATTGCATTCATTGTACATTTGAAGTTTGCTAACTTCAACATCAAATTTTTTTGCCAACACAATTGACATCTCCATCAGAGTCCAACTCGGCAATCGTTATACGAAAATAGGCATATAGAATTTTAGGCGCAACATGTAGAACCCATCTCGGGCTCGTGAGTGTTGAGACCAAACGAAATAAAACCACATTAAATAAAGTTATCTTGATGATAACAAAAACTAATGTTCATATCATATGATCAAATAATACATGATAGAATGATGCAATACACTAATTACACTATACAAGGATGAATTACAATTGATAAATATTATAAAGTGTTCAATGTTTGTTGTTGTAGTTGAAGCCTAGTTGTCTAATCTGACGACTTAAAATTCAACTAATCAAGCAATACAGTATTGGAAATCATATTAATACTGACCTAACAATTGGAATATTCAAGTTCATCAGATGCTACATTAACTAGACGAATTCAAGTGTTTTCTCACACCATTGATCATTCATTTCTCTCATATTACAAAATTTCTTTTTCAAGTCTCAAATGTTGAATTTATTTTTAGATAACTTAATATTGATTGTCAAAGAGGAATGCTAAATTAATCTTTCACAATCAAAATGATCTTAAATGAGCAATAGTAAGTTTATCTTTATTATATAGAAATGCTTCATATACTTTTATATGTGATTGACATTAATTTAATATCGATTGAAAGAAAATATGATTACGTTGTTAATGAATTATTATAGAACTTTTTGTATTAGTTACCTTTAGTAGAGAATTTCCAAACGTTGACAAGAAGATATAAATCAAAGTTTTCAAAAGTAAGTTCTTGTTGAATCAAGAAGGAAAAAAATTCAAATAAATAAATCAGAAGATTTGAAGATAAATTTGAAGAAAACATCAAGACTTTCAATATGAAGAATTATATGAGAAGATGTAATTAAAAGATCAATCTTTTAGATTTAGGAATACTCCAATGACAACAATATCCAAAATAAGTATAAATAGAAGACAAATTGATCGAGAAACAAAGAACAAACAACAAGGAAAAGAATATTTATAACAAGAAAAAAGAGAAAATCATTATCAATTCTACTTAGTGAAAAATTAAGTTTGGAAAAGGGAAAGTGCTAAATTATTGTAATATTCTTTACTTTGTGAGGTTTATTGTGAGTTTAGATTGTACTCTCTTTCTTTGAGAATTGATTGAGGTCGTACCAAACTAAATTAAATAATTAAAATGTAGTACTTGGTAATGGACCCGAAGTCGTCTCCCAAACGACCAATATTATCGTTCAAAGGTTCCAAATTCAACAAAAGAGGGGTATGGTTTGGTAGATTCAGATTCAATTCAAATTCCAACATAGAATTAAGAAAATGTAATTGGAAATTTTAATAAAATAGATTAAAAATATTGACTCCTTGAATTCGATTGCAATTTCACTTATCATGGGTCACGAAATTAGGGTTTTGGTCTCACCCAATCTACTCGTTCAAAACCCACTAAGCGAAGGTCAAAAACGTGTTTCAATACGCAATTAAGCAAAACAAACATCCATTTATCCATGGCAATAAAGCTAATTCATTAAGCATGAACAAATTCAACCAAGAACACATTACCCAATATGTAACTTAAGCAATAATAGATGCAAGATTATCCATTCCTCATAGAATCAAGATGAAGAGAGAACAAAAACGCAAATGCAAATTAGAACCTAAAAGCTCAATTGCATCTCTTCCAAGAAGTCAATACACGAAATTAACAAACCATGGAATTAAAATTACAAAGCAAAGGTAAATGAAAATACATCATTGTCTTGAACAAAACAGATTGAAATAGTATGCAAGTGCTAAAAAATGCTCCAAATGTGTGCAAAGAAGAGCAAAACGAAAAACCCACAAGTAGGTGCTCTCCTAGAACGTGAAATTTAGAATGGGGAAGAGGGTTGTCCCAAAAACCCTAAACCCTATAAAACTCATGGTCACATCACCACAATTCCACTTATTTACAAAAGTGTTATTATGAGGTGCAAAATTACAAAAATGTCCCAAGTGGGCTGAAAATGTTGGCTCAATCACTTGAATAATGTGGAAATGATGTGGAAATGATGTGGAAATGACATGGAAATGAAGTGGAAACTCTCTTCAACTTAAGATTAGTTTCCAAGCTCTAAAATTGCTTCACAAAAATACTTACAAAATAATTAGAAGTGAAAATTAGACCAATTAATGCCAAATTAATCAAAATTCTGAATAATGGCCCAATGAAACTCAAAAGATGAAAATGCACTAACAATAGACAATTAAGCACTAAAAAACCATCAAGATGGGCACAAAAAGGCAATGGAATAAGGAGAAATAATGACTCATCAAGAATTGTTTTCATTTACTCTATTAAGAGCTCTTAATCTCAGAGGGGGATTAAGAAGGAAACGTGAAGAGATTGATACTCATTACTTGGAAAGGTATATGTACTCATACCTGGAGAGGTTGATACTCGTTACTTGGAAAGGAATATGTACTCATGATACATGGAGAGGCTGATACTCGTATAACCTGGAGAGGTTTGTGTACTCAACTGTAATCAATTTTATTTATTAGTGCAACCTCTTAATCATAGTGGTTAAGGAAGAAATAGATGTAGCCCACGAGATTAGGGTAAACCAATATAATTTTCTTTTATGCTTAATTTATATTTTGTTAAGTCTCTTAGAAACAACCAAGAAACCTTAAAGCCCTCACCTTTAAGCTTTCAACAATCTAGTTGTCCACCATTAAAACTACATACAAAATTTAATAAACATAGATCAATCAACCCATTGGTATATTTTTTCAAGATTCCCACCCATTAACCAACCAAAACCTTCCAGAACCATTCCAAAATAGCTTTAACATCAACTTTTATCCATCCCAAACCCATCTAAGACCATGGCACCATAAACAACCAAGAATCAAGCAAGGAAAGCAAATATTGGAAGTTTAATTTGTCTTGAATCTCTTGCACTTGTAGCTGTTTTGAACAATTTTTGATAATACAACACACATGTTTCATTGTGCCTTTATGTTTAAGTGTAAAGCCTGTTGAAGTTGGTAAGGATAGGCAAACGATCCAAATTTTGAGATCCAATCTATAATAATCCAAATTCATATTGTTTTAAGTCCATTTAAATGGATTTATCCCAAATCAAAATCCATATTTTTGGATTTTAAATCCAATCCATTTAGTTGGATTTGGATTGGATCATTCAACTTAATTCAATTTTGATTGGAGTTAGATTGGATCATTTTTCAGATTTTCAAAATCCAAAATCAAGGTTGGCTAGAGTTGACCCCACCAAAGGTCAATTGAGTCAGCCCCGGTTGAATATCGATCCAAGTTGGACCCAAATATAGATCACTTGAGTCAGCCTCGACCAAAGATTGACTCACGTCAGTCCCATTTAAAGATCAACTCTAGCTGATTCCAACCAAACGTCGGGTTAAGATGGCCCCAATCAAAGGTCTGCTTGAGTCGATTCTGAGTAAAGGTCAATGGAACCCGGTCGAAGGTCAACTTGAGGCTGCCCTCATTGAGTTGGCCAAGTCAACCACGGTCAAGTTGACTGAAGGTCGACCCAAGTTAGTACCAACTAAAGGTGGCCCAACATCGACCTATGTCCAAGGTTAGGGCAAATCGGTCTCAATCGAGTTGGTCTCGGCAGAAGGTTGGTCTAAGTCAATCTTGACCAAAGGTAGGCTTGCATCAACCCTAATCAAAGGTTAGCTTGAGATAGCCTAAGTCAACTCGACTAAGGCCAAAATTGGGCCAAATCAACCACGACCGAAGTTTAACCTGAGTCGATTAGATCCATCTCACTGAATATAATCTCATTGATAAAGTAGATTCAATCTAATTTTAATCCAATTTAAATTGAATTAAAAAAATTCAAATCTAATTAATATAGTTAAAATGAATTTGAATCTTAATCCAGATATATTTTAACTAGATCTGCTATATTCGGATTATAGATCCAATCCATTTTATTAAATTTAGATTAAATCATGTTGGATTTTAGAAAATTCAATATATAACCACCTTTATAAGTTGAAATTAAATATGACAAAAAAAACTTAGTATTTTTATTTGATTCAATTAAACAAATTCACCATATCCACTTTTGATATGTCAATATTACTAAGTGTTTTTTCATATCTTTTTGTTCAAACTTCTGTAATCTTATTTTATAAACAAAATATGATCAAAATATTTGTTTATATAATGGTTAAAATAATAAAATGGATCAAACATGTGTTTGGTCCCTTAACTTTCAGTTAAAATTAGAATTAGTCTCTCTTCGAAAATTTGGCCCAATTTAGTCTTCCTACTCTATAAATGCATGGATTTAGTTCTTTTAACCAAATTTTGTTAAGTTTATTTAACATTTCAAACGTGTTTCATGATAGCATTTGATAGATATATAATTAATATATTCTGAGATATGGTTAATATCTTCTAAGATATGGTAATACCTTATGAGATATAGTTACTATCTTGTGAGATATGATTAATATCTTTTGTTGTTTATTACATTTATGATTTTATGTTTTTATGTTGCTTATGTCTTCTGTTTTTCTATTCGTTGAATGTTTTTATATGTTTGATGCCCTTCTTTTGTAAAGATGCAAACTCTGATTCTCATACTTTCAATAAAGTATTTCTCTTCTAACTTTCTCTCACTTGTCTTTTATCAAACACTAACATGGTATCAGATGAAAACCACCTTCCATCATTACCTTCTCTTCACCGTTTCATTCATGGTGAGTTTTGCTTCTCTCACTCTTTATTTCTTGTATATTTCTTTCTTGTTGATAATAATTATCAGCAATGAAAAAAAAAATTCTCAAGTTCTCGGCCTTCTCAAGTTCTCGGCCTTCTCAAGTTTTTGACCTTCTCAAGTTCTCGGACTTCTCATGTTCTCGGACTTCTCATGTTCTCAGCCTTCTCAAGTTCTCAACCTTCACCTTTCCAAAGTTGCTATTTCCAAGCTTGGTCTTTTCAATCCATATTCCCAGCTTGAGGGGGATGATAGAGATATGGTTAATATCTTATGTCGCTTATTACGTTTATGATTTTCTGTTTTTATGTTGCTTTTGTCTCCTGTTTTTCTATGGGTTGAATATTTTTATATATTCGATTACTCTCTTTTGTAAAAATGCAAACTATCATTCTCATACTTTCAATAAAGTATTTTTCTTCTAATTTTCTCTCACTTGTGTTTTATCAAACACTAAGAGCATTTGAGTTGTTTATACCGTTTGGAGCATTTCTACTTCAATATTAGAAGAAATTATAATCCAAAAATTACTTTTTTCCTTCTAAAACACTTTTGGATAATATAATCTAGAATCTAAAAATAAATTTTAATTATATAATTCAAAAGTTAAATAATCTTTGAATATTTTATTTTCAGATTGTATAATTCATAATTTAATTTTTATATTGTATAATCCAAAACTAATTTTTTATTTTTTGATTATATAATTCAAAAAGATAAAAAATGGAATCTTTTTATAAGGGTGAAGCAGGGAATTTATTCAAGATGCTGCCCGAATTCTGAACTTATATACTATAAAGTATGTACCTATGTAATTAAAAGAAAAGGAACATTATATTATGGAAGGAAAACAATTTTTGAAAACTTGCTACAGTGGTGAAAATTGGAATTGTTCTGGTCTTCACCTACTCTTATGATAGAAACAGTAAGAAAGAATTTATATTTTCCAACCACGAAAGACTATAAGGGAAGCTTTTGAAATTGATATGAGAAAACACTAGAAATTTTCTGAAAAGAGCTTCGGATATGTTCTCATGAAAAGGTTTGTTGAACGTTTATTATAGTTCCCAGAAAAACGAAAATTTGACAGATAATATAATATAATTAAGAAAACAAAGATATGAGTTGAGTTTTTGTTCCATAGAATTTGAGATGCCAAATATCTTTACTTTAAACGACAAAAAAGACGAATAAAAAATGAGTCCAAGAGAATGTCCACGTTCTGAAATCGATTATCTTAGTTCAAACAACAGCCCCAAACATTAGAGGAATATGCATTCACTTCATTAAGAGAATTTGAAGTCAACTCACATGATTATGTGCTTTAGTTACCACTCAAAGCATAATTCAAAATTGTGTTAATGTGACTAAGGAGAAATATTTGCCCCCATCAACCCATTTACTCCCTGTTGTTAAATTGGGGTAATCAACGCCATTGATGCATAAATATTTTACTCAGTTCTAAAAAATTTATCCAAATTTATAAAAAGAAAACAATATATATATATATATATATATATATATATATATATATATATATAAAATATAAGATATAAAATATATAATATATA
>Ga0209589_1007726_pt1 | contig 17143 bp, 7 predicted proteins | sample CowpeawhiteBW_FD_187525 | JGI IMG/M metagenome (GOLD analysis project Ga0209589, IMG submission 187525) | Root nodule microbial communities of legume samples collected from California USA - Cow pea white BW (SPAdes) (version 2) | ecosystem: Host-associated > Plants > Roots > Nodule | place: USA...
CACACACACACACACACACACACACACACACACACACACACCCACACACACACATATATATATATATATATATATATATATATATATATGTATGTACACACTCATGCAGAGGACATCAAGCATGGGAACAGTGGAAGGGGGGCCTGATAACTAGTGGTACGACCCATAAAACTCGTTAAAAAAAAAAAGGCTCTAATAAGTTTTGATTATATTTTGTAAAATGAATTTTAAACCTAACTTAATTTGATAACCTATATATTATAATTTGATCATATTTGTAAGATCTCCAATATAATACCATAAAATTTACTACATTTCAAGCCCGAAGGGCTCCAGCATGGAGGCATGCTACATTCTTGGTACATCAACATTTTTGTTAGCTATCTTGATACATCAACTTAAGCTTTAAGTTCAAGCAATTCTTTGACAAATATCAAGAGAAAATGGGAAACCTGGAAATATCTTTTGCAGGTAAAAGAGGATAGACACTCCATCTTCATTTGGCTCTTCCAGGTGATTTAAGGAGAAAAGAACAGCTTCATCAAAGTATGGTGTCAAAACACTACAAAATCAAGATATACAAAGCCATTAATATACTTTATCTATAAATTCCAGGACTTCAAAAGGCTCCTTAATCGTTATTGCATATATCACAATCATACAGAACTCATATAGGTCACTCTTATAGATTTGTCATCCTTTTCAAAAAAAAAAAAAGAAAACGGAAGATATGGAGTGAATTTACTCAATAATAAATCATAAAATTAATGTTTATAAGTTGCACATGGAATGAGCTTACGAGAAGGACATCATGTTCCGAACTTTGGGAGCAGGTGGCATATCCATAAACAATGAATTAGAGAAGAAAGTTATACGCCTCCGAGCATCCAAGTTGGATGGAACATCCATAGCAGACTCCCTGACAGTAAGCAGTAATTGAAGCCTTTTTATCTGTAAAAATCAGCAAGCACATAAAATGAAAAAAAAAAACACAGAAACAGAACAATGCAGACATCGGAAATCTGGGAAAAATGAGGTTGAGAACAAACATATAATTTTTATTTTACTTAATAATAACATTTATTATTCTGAGACTTACTTTCTCTATCCAAGCGTCAATATCTGTTTCAACAGGAAATTGAAGTTTACCAAAGAACGTATATTGTTGATCAAGGGGTGTAAACCTTTCATCTTTCCCATAAGACCCACCATGGCTTGAATCTAGCAATCTACAAGAGAATAATAATTAAACCAAAATGAACACAACTTATGAAATAAGTAAGAGAAACATAAAATTTCAAATGACTAACCCCTCACTGTCTCCTTCCATTATGTCTCTGGTCACAATCTCTAGCATGTCAAGCAAGAGTATCACAATTGAATCCTTGTCTTCCACTTTGTTATCCAACTGAACATATAACAACAAAATTTTATTAAAGTTCACTCTTGATCAAAGAGAAAATGTAACATTGCTATTTACATATAATTACCAAAAGTTCAATCAGTTGAACAAATCGATCATACAGATTAGGGACAGCACTCAGATTCAACTCAGTCAGCAAAGCTTTGTTTTCTATGTGCTCATCAACTCTTTGAAAAATATTTTGTATAACCCTGCATTTGTGAAACCATACATCATGCGGGTGTATCAAACTTTGTTTTCATGCATAACTCAGATGCTTTGAAACTTACAATTTCTCACGTTCTCCAAGAACCAAGAAGTTAATAATGCTTTTAAAAGAAGCATAGCATTCCTCAACAGCAGATTTCATGTACTTGTCTCTTGACATTCTCTTTTCCAGTTCTTGTCCTTTTCCAAAACTGTCTTTGGCCATTGACACAGCTATAGGGATCTGTGCAACAAATAGAGTTTTAAATGATTTAAAAAGGATCCACATTATTCTCTCACACCCACACAAAGTAATTGAACACAGGTATATGAACCTTGCTAGCAAGTAAGAAAGGTGGCCACTGGATGAGGTTTAAAGATCGGTCGGCCGAATATGGTACGAGCATGAGGTCCATCTCCCTAACATTTCACTTTAGTCAGACTTATTTGCAACAAAAAATAAAGGCTTCACATGAAAACGAGAAAATCTCAATATTCTAGTAGTTCAAGCTTTATCAAAAGCAAAGAATCAAGATATTGAGAAAATGTTAAGTCATAGCCCTACCTGTTATCAATTAGGTCCTCTTCCCTCAGACTAGTGATTATTTTGTTCCATAACTGTGCAAATCGTGCAGATTCCTTCTCTTTATTAGAAGATACCTGAAACAACAGGTTATATAAGGATCAAATTGATATTTATAAAAGAAGATTACATCTAGAAAACAAATACAAGACAGGTAGATTGGGAATGATATCAACAAAAGAACCATTCAACTCAATAGTGTCATATTTGACAAGGAAACACCTTAAAAACTAATTCATAATTGAAACCCAAAATGTATGATTAAAGCTACAAGCCTGACTCATAAAAGGTGTGTCTGAAAAAATGTCAAGTTAAATTCTAGAATAAAGCCAAATGGATATAGAGACAGTCTCTTTTACACTACTAAACCTCAATAATAGATAGATTTAGTTAGGAATGCATGTCTCCGAGGCTTCCTCCCAGAGCTACTTGTAAGTTCCTCAGAAGTATGTTTTAAATCTTACTATCCAAGCTTGCAGGTTAATGATGAGTATTCAGTAAAAACATAGACATAATCTGGAAAAGTTTCAAAACCTGTTCAAAGTTGCGAGAAAAGTGGGCCTTTAGGCCCTTCTTTCGTTTTGTCTCAGTCTGTTCCGCGGGAATCAAGCAACCATTAAAAGCACCCGGAATTGAATCAAAACGAGACCTAAGTAATTCCAAGGTTCGAATCTGAAATTAAAATGAAAAAAAAAAATGAATTATGTTTATGAATTTCAAGATCCATAAATCCACAGTTAAAGTAGCAGAAAAAACATTCTTTACCTTAGTTTGTACAGCAAAAATAACAGAAGAAAAAACAAATCAATCAAAACTTGAACATTAAACCCCGGACCATTTCATAACTTTCAATGTTTTTTTAACTTTGTTAAGATCCAATTGCAAGTGATCGAACTTGAGTTGAACATTAGTATTCATAATTAGTAATATAATGAACAAAATATAACAGAATCAAGAGTGTACAAAAAGGAAAATAGGAAGCCTTAATTTGAAAAGACAGAAATAGTAATATTACTTTTTAATTGAAATTTTGTATAGTTGTTAATATATAGGCTTAGCTACATCAACTAAACCATGTTAAAATCTTCTAAGTATGGAAATGATGCATTCTAATAATCTTCACTTCTAAGCAAGTGTCAATAGACAACAGGTTTTGAGACCAAAAAATTAATACTTAATACACACACAATAGACAAACCTCTCCCAATCGTCGAAATGCACCATATATGCCTCCCCATATTGTAGAGAATATAGCATACCAAATCTGTGTATCCATAAAGTAGACCTACAAAGGGAACCTTGTTACTATTAAACACATAGAACAAAGAAATAATGAAATTAGTGAGACATGTGATAGCAAGATAGAAACGTACAAGTATGATAGGGGACCATATAGCAATCACTACACCCATATTGTTTCTGGCTGCACGTAGTAGAATATGATATTAAGAACAAACATTATATAAACTACAATCATTTTTTTATTAATTCCAAGTGTTACCATGAGGGAAGAACTCATGCCATCTGTAATCTGATACATGAGCATTCATGATGGCTCTTGTTGGACCCACAAGAGGCATTATCTGCAGTTTTGAAGAAATTAAGGTAATGATTTTAAGGTCAATATAAGATGCTACAGAAAAGTCTGCAACTTTGCAGGTATAGAGACACTCCTAAACTAGAAAAGATTCCTTAGATAATAGACAGTAATCACACTATATGAAATTGCAGATTCCTATACACAGAAGCACATACTAATATTGATATGTACACAATGAAATTGGGTAGAAATGAACCGGTTAGAAAATGGAACTCAGATAAAAGTAACTGGAAAAGTGAAGAGAAAGAAGAAATAAGATCAAATGGAAACATGGTCGAATCTTTACCTCCAGGTAGTAACTGAATGCTAATTTAGCTAGAATTAGGAGAACCCAGAAAGAAGTGTACCTATAAAATTAAGACAGTTACAGTTTAACCAACAGATATGACAAATGAAAATGATCAAAGGTGAGGATTGAAGAAATTAACTTCGTTCCCTTACTTCAACAATGAAAGTGGACCTTCTTGCATTCCTCTTCCAACAAAGAGGCGAGGCTGCAAATTGTTGAAATGAAAATTGAGAGAAAATAAAACAATAAATACTGAACAAATTAACTGAAAAAATGCTAAATATATGTTCTTTCTCGTAAACCAGTGTCTACCTAACATTTAAAAGAAAAACTAGACAACACAAATAATATTTGTCTGAAGTATTTCTTAAGGAATATAAAAAGGCATTGGTTTAAAAGAAAGTACACATATCATTATATATATAAGCATAAATACACAAGCCAGATATGCCTCTGTTTACCTGAGACCACCACATCATGAGCTTCACAACACCATTGTTAGACCTCTCAAGATACCGGCGAATGAATGGGAACACAAATAACAGTGCAGAGAGAATGTTTGGAGATAAGTAAATGAAGACAGCCAAAATGAACAGAGAAGGGGAACCTGTACCATTGCCAAACCAATTTTTAATGGTTTGTGCAAAGCCAGATGGATTTTTCCAACTATAAGCATAAGTGACTGGTAAAATTATGACCCATGCTGCTGCTAAAACCGCCTTAAATATATACCGCAGCTTCACATGAAGTGACATGACGTTCCTTGCTTTCCAACTAAGGACAATGTCCAGAACGGCTGGAAAAGTATAAAGACAGCATAATCAACTTTTATGGGAATTTATAAGCATGAGTCATCCTGATAAAAATTCTCAGTAACTTTTTGAAATAAAAGTTAATTAAAACAAAGAAACAAGAGATTCAAAATCTTGTGAACATTTAGAATAAGGATTTATATTATCTTTTATGGTCTTGCTTTGATATGTCTATTGTAACCATCACTTGGAACAATAGTCTCAGAATACTATTTCTGTATTTCTTATTACTTCTGAGTTTGGCTGCTATGAAATGAACCCACTAGGCACAGAGAACGAATTAATCTCTAATGTTAGTTAAATGAAATAATCAGCATCATTGAGTCTGCTAGGCTTCATTTTCAAAAGTTTGACGGAAGAAATCTCCTGAAACAAATTTTTAACATTTATATGCTAAAAGGAAAAACTAAAACGTAAAGTGGAAAGAAAGACATTTTTTATGCTGAAAAACTGGGTTATATAGTCTTTTCTCTCCATCTCTTTTCCAATACATTAAGTCAGACAAATGATATGGAAACAAAAGTTGCATGTTTTTTATCTACCTTGTGCAAGCTTCAATATTGCAGCAGTTATGAAGATGCTAAGAACTTTCTTGAAAACATCACCCTCAAATACAGAGCTTAATTGGCCAGAACCATTCCAAGCAATGATTATCATCGCCTTAATTGAAAAGCATGATCAGCACCCTCATTAGATTGGATGGATGCAGAGTGAAGTAAAATGTTGTATATAAAAATCTATATATATGAAACTATTACCTGCAAACAGAGTATATAAAAGCTCCACATTCTATCGAAACTTCTAAATACATGCCAAAATGTGCGTATTTCAACAAAATTAACTTTTCCACTCCATCGGTCAGTGGCACGAACTCTGTTTTCCTACTTTCCAAAATGAAGCATAAGAAAAAAGCAGTTAGGATATAAGATCACGGACAGAGGATGCTTCATTCATGTTTCATGTTTGAGGAAAACATTTGAGGAAAAACTAGACGTATGCATCTTTAATAAATATTGAATTCCAATATATGCAATTCTGAATACAAGTCCTATAAGCACTAGTTATGATCATAATTACATTTTAAACCACAAGTTAACCTATATATGAAATTTTGAATCACAGAAGGCTAAGAATGACCAAGACAATAATCAGTTTTCATCAGGACGCAGTCTCTAATTAAGCTTCTTGTTAATGGTAATAGACTGTTTTGTTGGAGTTCGAGCAAAGTAAGAAGCTTAAGTTGTTCTTGTTACACAAGCCAATGAATAATTCTAATCCCATACCAGACATGAAGTATGACATACCTCGTCTTTGTTATCCTGACGTTGCTCCCGAGGTAAAGGCACAGAGAAGAAATCAGAGTCAACACGCATGGGCCACCCTAACCGAAAACAATCAAGTGACCTACAATTTGGGAAAGATAATCTATTTAAGGATAAAATTAGTACAATGAAAAACTGCCACATAAAAAAGAAGCATAATACCAAAAATATTCATTTAAATCATCATAGTTTCTCCACTGAGAATGCTTTGCTTTTCCCATATTACTCCTCTTAGCTTCCTATAATACACAAAACTCCCATGAAATAGATAAACAAGGCTATGAAATGTTGAAATTAAACAAAAGAATTCTTCAGATTATAATAAGGCAGAACTCACCTTGGCTATTACATCATATATTGGTTTTACCACTTTCATAAGAAAAGCCTCATTTTCACCACCATAAGCAGGCTTTACTGGTTCACCGGTAAGCGGACTAACATTTCCGGCTAACATCCCATACAATTCAAATGCCATCTAGTCAGATGAAGAAAAAGATATGCTTAGGTTTTGTTCATAATTATTTTGACAGTCAAATCAAGCATCAGAAAGTTGATTTTACATCATAAAATGAAAGATTATGAAAATTTTGAACTACCAAAATAAACATTCAAGTACATGCTTGAAAGATGGTGGTGGTTTAGTCCCACATCAACCTATTGTTGCGGGTTGCACAATGGCGGAGGCCAGGTGGGCCAAGTCATAATCCAAGTGGGATTCCTAGTAGGACAATTGCTGAGGGAGAGATTGTTACATGTGGCATCAATTGTCTCGTAGCGGAGGCCAAATGGGCTGGTCACAATCGAATTGTGGTGTTTGGGCTAAGTTACACTCTTAAGTAAAAAAAATCGTGCCCTGACTAATAGCTATAGCTTTTGGTCCAGTGGTAAACGCTCGATTCTAACAATTGGTGTCAAAGTCAAGGTCACGAGTTGGATTCTTGGTGGACAATTGTTAAGGGAGATTTCTAGTAGGACAATTGCTGATAAATTTCTAGTAGTGTGCAATATACTTGGAAAATAGATAAAAACATCATGCATAGAAAATGCCAAAAGAGTTTCTAGTGGAAATGAGTTCACTCTTAAAAGTTAGATTTAGGTCTAGCTTAACCCTATAAAAACAACTTGAAAGGTGAGGATTGTCCCATTTATATAGTCTTTTGACACTATTTCTTGTCAACATGCGATAAATTTTTCTCTATTAACCATCAATGAATAGAAGGGTCTGATTCTCTCATTTTAGACTGAAGAAATATTTTTATTTAAATAATACTTACGTGATGGTAGATATAACAAAGGCATTCTGGCATAAACCTCAAGTTTGCAGCTTCTCCCCATATAAGAAGATATAGGCCCATGTATAATAATTTGCGCTGTTGCATTTCCTGCTGAATAGTTGGCAACCTAGCAACCATTTGAAAATAAAGATTAAAACTTAAAAAAAGTGTATATAGCAAAGGTCGACACTAGTTGTTTGTGCAAATCAAGTGAATAAGCTGACTTCATCTAGAAGGATGGCCTTGGCCGTTCTTGCCCCTTATCCTTGACTGGAATGAATAGTTAAAAAATTTCACATCTTTTAAGAGTCAAGACCGATGGTAATTTACAAACACTGTCCTGTAACAAACTGAAATACCTTTTTACGACAAACTAATAAGGAAGCCTAAATTCCAAAGTGAACAATACATTCAATATGATGATTCTAACAATGCCAGCAGACTTGAGGTCTGAATGCAGATTGATCTCTACCCTCACTAGGTACTTATAAGACCATAAATTTCAATTTGACACCCAAATAAACTAGCATTTGAAGTAACTACTAATTGAGATATGCAAATCTCACCAGAGGCTACTTTTGCGGCCCAAATACTTGCACCATTTTTTGTAGTTTCTGAAGAGTTTCTTCATCACTTCATTTAAAGCACGATCATCCAACTAAATAAGAAAGTGCAATATGTAAGAAACAAAGGGAGAAAAGTACGTTTATATAAAAAAATAAATGCAGAAGCCATAGAAATAGATAAAATCAAACCTTGGGTTGTTGATCAGGTTTTGGAACTTGTCGTATATGTACATTAGCAAGCAAAAGAATCAAGTGCTCCCTTTGATTTTCCACATTATCCTTCTGCACAAATACAAGATAACCTTTAAATGATATATAAAAAATTAAACACCAATGGTAGACATAGATCAGTTCAGTCTCTACCTGGAAACCAAACATCAGCTGAAGCCAGTCCAGAATGTCTTCATTTACTTTGTTAGCATGACCCTTTGTCCAAGGCAAACCCCTTATATTACGGAGTGCCAAAACCGCAGCTTGAATCTGTAAAAGCAAATAAGCACATGCAACCTAATCAACACTTCAAAAATTATTTACCATATATTGTTTCATTACCGAATATTGAAGATTCTTATATCTTTTCTGCCTGTGTTTGTAACACAGGCAATGCTAACCCACTGAAAAACTCGATGTTTCTAGCCTTTGATTCAGTGATTCTACTGCCTTTCTACAGTTTTTTTTTTTTCATTAGCTTAAACAGGAGTTTCCAAGTTTTAATACAGAGTGTTACCTCTTTGAACCTTACGTATCAAGCATTAACTCATATGAAAAGTTGATTCAAACATAACTATAGAGAACAAACCTCATGATATTTCATTATAGCCTCTTTTCCACTCTCTGGATCAAGTGGCAAAATATTATAAGGGGAATATAATTGCTTCTGTTCCTCAACCTTAGTATGAGCTTGCATAATCTGCAATTAAATATCAAAAACAGAATGTCATAATCAAAATAAAGCAATCAGTGAAGAATCAACACATTGTTCTCTTTATATGTAAACTTTATTAAGAAAGTAGTTTTACCTCTTCAGATACTGGAAGATCTTCCGTTCGATTAACTGCCTTCAATACCTCAAATAAAACAGCAGCCGTTTGATATGCTTTTGTGAGCTGAGCACTGAGGAATCAAATGGTGTTAATTACAGATAATTGTGTAATATAAGACAGAAAAAATCAGGTCAATGACCAAATGATTGATTCAATGATGTTGTAAACCCACCGGTCCTTATCAGCAGCATTTTGTAATGCTTGAATATACTTTTCGTAGTACTGCCTATAAAAGGCCTGCATTTCACGAGCATCACTCTTTCTTCTTCCCTCATATGTTGTGACATTTTCCTGTTATTTAATGGAAAAGTACTTTCATATCTTCACATTTCCAAACAACTGAATATCAATACATTCAACTCTAACATAGGAAGCATCTGTTTTTTGGTTTTTCACTGATTCATTAGTATACTCAAATTAGAAATCATTACACAAGTCTTTTCAAATCTCCTAATTGTGGCATCAATTAGTCAAGGTATGAATGATCCTAAAAGGATTGAAATCATTAAGCAAAGAAAAGATTGTACGAATTCTTAACAAATGAAATCAGAAGTCCACCTTCTCCAGACGCTGAAGAAGAGCAGTTTTGAATTGGCGAACACCACGTCCACTAGACTGGGGATCTAGTCTGTGAGCTAGTTCAAAAGCATAAAACCGACCTAATGATAATAAAGACATGAGCATTAGATAAAGAACATTCACATCAAATTTCAGAAACCATCTCATGGCTGTGTCATTCTATGAGACTAGCATATATATCCAAATAGAATAATCAAAAGAGAAGGGCAACAAGGAAAAGGTAACTAAAGAAGAAAAAACTGCAACATTTTTTTAAAACAACCCTCAAACATTTTCCATCAAACTCGGAATCTGTTAAGTCAAATCCATCAATAGAGCTTACAACCCCATTTGTTTTCCTTTTCAATGAATATTAGCATCATGGTATGGTATCTATTCTTTTTATTAAATTTAAGGTTCTAAACATTATTAGACTTCAACTTTTTGCACACCCTTACAGAACAAGAACTTATCCTGTAGTTATCTAACCAAACTTGTCAAATAACATACACACCTTACATGGTTCATATGCGCAACTTTTACAGAAACTTACAGAGATAAGCAACTCTTTTATTGCTGGCGTCTACTTCATTAGCAACACGGAGGATGGGAGCTATCTCAACAAGTGAAGAAGGCACCACTTCACTGTCCAAGATTGGGTCTGCTCCTAAATTTCCAGCAGTCTGAGTTCGTAGTATACGCCTTTGCGGAGGCTGATCAGACCCCCTTCTATAAGACATCTTCACACCTCAAATTTATCAATCTATATCACTTCTAGATGTTATCACTCCTGTAACAAGTAAAGAAGTGAATCACTGTATAGCTGAGATATCAAAATTCATAGTGATGTCTAACATGATCTCATATGAAAAGAAGTGAATCATTGATGTTAGATAACTGACATAACTGATATAAGATATATCAGTTCTGGTTTCTGTTGTATCATTCCTCTATATACATCTCTTCTTGTTTTATCTTTCTTACAATTGAAGTACATAGCAAAGACCTTCAGGAAAAAAGAATTGCTGACAATTATGAGAAATGATGGCAAATCAAATCAGAAAACTGACCCTTCATAACTCTGCCATTAAAATCACTTTTCAATGGTTGGAAACACAAACACATGAAGTTTGGTTATTTGTCACAGTCAAAGATAAAAAAAATTTCTTTCCTCACTACCCCTTCTCTTTCGCTGCCCCTCTGTATGTGAGATATGAAGATTGGAAGGAGCATATAAGGTAAGGATGGTTGTGATTATACTATTCTCATGATCCATCACAAAGTAAAAATTCTATTCTATTTGCCCTGAAAAGTTGAATATCCATGAAACCCCATATAAAGTACATGCAGAAGAATTAGAAGAGGGAATTACCAGGGAAGGAAAATTCCCCAAAACCACGATTGCTACGATTAATAATAAACAGAATTGAAACCAGCTTCCCGAATTCAAAACATGAAAGAAAAACCAAAATCCCAATTGCAAGAAAGCGCCAATAAACACACCTCAAAAGGCCATGGATGAAACTCTGCCACAGAGGCAGTGATATCTTGGTTTCTGCAAGACACACAAATCAAGCAAGAAACTTTCTTTCAGTCCCCCACTGTCTCTGAGCAACCCATCATGCAGGACAGAAAAAAGGATCAACTTTTACACGAATCATGTTGCGAACAACTAAGCACGTGCAAGGGAGTGTGCTAGGAAGATCAAATTCAACTCCATAATTGTCAAGGTAATATTTTTCAAAAGATAAAACAAGGGGGGTGTCTGCAATCAGTACTGGTCCAAGTGACAATAAAATAAATAAAACAAAAGCCTTTACAAGAAAGTAAAAAGGAGAAACCAGTTAAGAAGCTTACATGGTTGTTAGATAGTGTGAGAAACAGAGAAAGTGAAAGTGCAGTAGAAGTTGTTGGGAATGAATGAATGATGAGTGAGTGAATGAGTGCAATCAATAACTCACAAATGAGTGAACCAAGAGAGAGAACAATGGTAACAGAGGATTGGTGGCTTCATCTGCATGCTTGTTTAAAGTCAATGCTCTTTAGCGGGTAATGGACTTCCAATCAAAGAAGGCCACGTCATCACTTGAAGTTCTGTATGGTTTCTTCTTCTAAAACAAACACCTTGCTTAAAACAAGGAAAAGAAAATGTAAAGGTGGAAAAAAAGGTTGTCGGAAGCCATTATTAATTGTATATCTAGAACCAATTTTAATTTGATTTCTACCACCATTATCATTAGGTTATTTAAAAAAAAAAATAGTCAATATCATTTTTTAATATACCTCTTATCAATGTTTTTATATAATACGATTAGTGGTGTAAAAATAAATTATCTCATAATTCCATCAATGAGTCAAGAGTAAAAATATAATCAATTAACTCGACCCATGTTCCAAAGGGCTATGAGTTTTAGTCTCATCGTGGTCCTATATTTGAATATTTTGACCTAGTTTAAAAAGATAATTTTAAATCTAAAATTTTGAAAGTTTGTGTTTTTAAATTTTAAATTACATTAATGAAATTAATTTTATTTTTCACATATAATAATTGAATACATACATTATAATACACATGTATATATTTTACTCAAATAATTTCATTTTAAATTTTTCTTAAATTATAATTATTATTTAAAAAATGGTTTGATTGTAACTCTAAGTTCATTTGGATTGCTGGTTAAATGAAAACAAAAAGAAAATCATTAAATTTATAATTATAATTATTTTTTTGAATCAATTTACTTTTAGTCTATTTTATGTATTTATTTATCATACCAAACATTTTAAACACCTCTAGGTACAATTATTGTTAACAAATTTATCTGTATATAATGATCCATAAATTAGATGGTAGTATAATAGATTTTAAATTGCCAACATATAGTGGTATGCAATTAAAAGTTCAGTAATTTTTATCTTTTATGCTTTAATGAAGAGAACACTTATTGAGGCAAAATTAAAGGGTTGTGGTAGTAGTTGTTGATTTATTTTATCTTAATGTTGTACACTTTGAATAGATAGGATAAAAAGAGAGAAAAAGGATTAACCTTTGATGATGATCCTTTGAAAGAAACGAAGATGAAAATTATTGTGATATTTGAATATGATTTGGACAGTGATTTTATGATAACTTGTTGAATGGATGTGTTTTTGTTTGTGGTTATCCCAACTTTTTTAAATCTGGTGAATGGATTCTCTTTTTACTTCTTTTTCTTATCTTTATTTTGTAGCTTTAAAGGTTCATGTGCTACCTTCCACCTCTAAATTATAGTGCTTTGGCCTATCTCTAAAATATAGCAGTATGAATCACAGCACTTTTTTATTAGAACCTTGCCCTTATATTTTGTCATTATTTCTTTTGGCACACATGAAACTTCAGATTTCATATTGTATATTTAATTCAAAGTTGGACCACGAAAATATGATGCACACTTGATCAACTTCCTGCATCTTTAATTGAGAAATCTTTGACTTGTAGACCTCTATCAATTACTAATAAAATCGACTAATAAAATCGACTGTTATTCACTTCGAAATTTTAGTCCAATTTAGTTATTTATCTTTAAAAATGTGTGAAATTAGTCATTTTAACCGAATTTTATTAAGTTTATTTGATATTTCAAACATGTTTCATGAGAGTATTTGAGTTATTTACATCTTTTGACACATTTTTACTTCAATGTTATCTAAAATGCTATGATGAAATATATTTAAAATGTCATATAAACTTAACAAAATGTGATTAAAATGATTCATGTATTTCTAAAGTGGGAGAGACTAAATTGGTTCAAAGTGTTAGGAATCCAAGTGTGAGTCTAAGTCCCACATTGACCAGAAATGAGAAAGTAGAACATTATATAAGAATAAAGACCCATAAACCCATTGCCTTAAGGTTTTGAGTTGAGAATGGTGTCAGTGTCTTATGTGGTTAGGCTCAGATCTCATTGATGTTGTTCTCCCTATGTGATTGGGCTCAGGTCTCATTGGTGTTGTTTTCCCCGGTGAAACTCCCTCTGTAACAACCTAACACAAAGAATAACTAATTTCAATTTTCATTGAAAGTTAAGATAAAAAACATATTTAACTCTTATTTAATTCATATAGTTAAAACTCAAAATAATAAAAGACAATTTAAATATATTTTCTAACTTTATACTTTTAAATGCTTTCAAAATATAAAAACATGATTATTTTTTACAACAGTACCTCAAATGTTGAAAATTCTTTTAAATACTATTTTATATTTAAAGAAAAATGATTATTTAAAGTATAAGTGATATCGAGTTCTTATTTATTACTTTCTTTTCTACTTAAATCCTTAAAAAATATTAAATTATCAATGAAAAATTTATGGTAAAATAGATTTTATTAATGAATTTTATAATTGAACTTTTTTAAAATCCCTTCTTAAATTGGTCATAAATGGATTTTGTTTAGAGTTGGTCAATAAATTTATCGATAATTGAATTTTTTGAAAATTTTTCGATAAAAATCTATATGTAATTGATTTTTTTTTTTAAATTCATAGGTTATTCTATCATTAAATACATAGGTAAGTCCATCACTAAAATGGGAATCAATTTTTTTTCCAAATCTAACAAAATATTTATTATAAATTAATTAGAGATTGGTGAAAAGAAAGTGAGAAGATGATAAGAGAAGACAACAATAGTGACAGAGATAACAACAATAAAGAAGAGGAACTGAAAGTGACAACAATAACTAGTAGAGAAGGAAAAAGAAAATGAAGATTTACGTGCTTATTCTCTCAGTTATTAGTTATTCTAAGACATTAATTTATAATTATACAGAATGAATGACTCATTTAAAAAATATTAAAATCAAAGGATAATGAACATAACTATTTACTATCGGTGTCACTCTTCAATGACACAATAAACCTTAACCATCTTTTGCACTTAAAAATAAAAGAACATAATATTAACAAGAAATAAAACAATAGCAAACTTCAACAAAAACGTGCTACACCAAAATTATAGCTAAAAATAAAAGGAAGTTGACACCTATCCTAAGAGAAACCTGGGGTAAATGATAACTTTTTTTTTGTAAGGGTTATTAAATTTTAGTCTATGCCATATATATGTATATATATATATATATATATACAAACGGCAAAGTTAAAGTTATAGACAATTTTCCTCTTCTTAATATTCACACTATAAAAAAATATTTCATTAATCATCAATTTTAGTAACCAAAAGTTTAGTTACTATAATGACTAATTTAAATACTAGTTTACAAAATAAAATTGGTTAATAAAATAATTACTATTATGAATAAAAATTTATAATTGATTTCAAAATTGGTTTCTGAAATTTAGCTACTAAAGGAAATTGGTCACTAAACATTAGTTATCTAGTTTTTTGTTACAAAAAAATTAATTTTTAAATTAATCTCTAATTAATTAGTAACTAATTATAATTTTTTTATTCATAATAGTAATTATTTTAGTAACTAATAATTTTTTTTTAAAATTAATATCTAAATTGGTCATTATTTTTATTTATAAAAAATAGTTATTAATGAGACATAGTTTTGTAGTGTAAATTTTGTTACTTAAGAATGAAGATGTTAGTAGAATAAATATTTAGAGATGAACAAATATCAAACTAGATATTATTGCTATATTTAATTCATTGATGAGTCAACGGACATAACATAAGATAATTTGGAAAATTAATTGAGTGTGAAGAGTTAGTATCACATAAACCATTTAATATATTTATTAATTGACCGAATGGTAATGAGTGCCTTATTTTTATGAAATCAAGTTGTTAGCATCACATCAAACTTTAATTTTATTATAGATTGATTTACACTTTGTGACAGATAAAAGTCTTTGTGGGTGGTGGTATTAAGTGTTGGATGATATAAAATAAAGCATCGTTTATTATCTGTATTTAGTGAAAGAGAAAAAAAAAAAAAGAGGATTTTTTAAGAGATAAGATATATAAAAAAATAAGTTTTTCATAAAATAATAAGAGGTAATTAACATTCATAAGAGTTTGTTATACATGCACTCCCTCTTCACACAAAATTTCTAACTTTTGTGACTTTGTTACAATTGCATTCATTCTCTTCCAAAATAATATAATTTGGTTTAGACGAGACTATAACAACACCCTTTGATATATTTATTTTAATTATATGTGCATCCTCTTTTTATTTCTACTCAAACTTTTGTGATTTGGGTAGTCCATCCCTAATTAACTATTTTATTCTTTATTTTCTCGTTTTTTATAAATATTTTTTTTTTGAATAATATCTGACTTTAAATATGTTAAGATAAAATCCTAATAAGACATTTGAAGTTGTACACATTATCCATTTATGTGCTTTATTTGTAGCAAGTGTTTTCTAGTGAAATTGTTTTGTTAACATTATCCGAGAGTGGGTCATAGTGTCAATTCTTAAGTTTTGTTATGGCTTTTGTTTGAAAAAAATTTCTGAGAAATATTTGTGATCCATATTTGATATTCCAGTGCATGAAAAGAGATAGAGGTATATGTTGGTTTAATTAAATATAGAGGATGTTAGTCTAATAAAATGGAATATATATAGAATATTTTAAAAAATTAAGGAATGCATATGTAGTATTTGTAAAACATAGAAAGAATTAATGTAATAGTTTTAATAAGTACATAAGCAAAACTAAATGTAAAAATTAATAAAAAAAAAACACTTTTAATAACTTACAATCAACTAACGAAAATAAAGTAAAGTGTCAAAATAATTATTCTAAAAATGAGAAGCATGGGTAATTACCATAAACCTTAGAATATATTATTATAATTAACTTAAAAAAATTATTCTAAACTTTTCATCCCGTTTGGAGAGAAAAATAACATTTATATAAATTTTATTTTTATTCTTTCATCCTTCCATTTTACTAAACAAATATAGATTTAAGATTACATGTGTTTTATCATTTTATTTTTACATTTTTTTCTCATTTCAGTTAAATACTTTTTATATTAACACAAAAATGAATTAAAGATATAACTTATTGTTTTTTAGCGGTTTTAAAACGTTTGTCGTTCCAATTATATATTGGTTAAATTAGGTTTCAACATTTAACGGGAAGTACATTTAATCGATAATGCACGTATAATCGATTATTTACGAGATAAATTGCAAGTGTTTTTCAAAAACTAGTTTGGATGATCGACTATCATCTAACATAATCAATTATATGCATCAATATTTCTTTTACAAATTGAGATTTCAAAATCTTTATAAAAGGAGTATTAGTATTGTTATTACGAGAACTCTTGGAAATCAATCAAAGAGATATACAATTTTTTTTTAGATAAAAATGCAATTCAAAAGTTCTCAAGAGATTTTAAAAGTGATGTGTTTTGAGTAAGTTTCAAAGTCTTTTTGTTGTGGTAACTTCTTTTGAATTGTTGTTTCTGGATTGTTTCTAGGCTTCTCTCTTTTTTTTTTTTTTCAATATTTTGGGTGTT
>Ga0209589_1007727_pt1 | contig 17142 bp, 7 predicted proteins | sample CowpeawhiteBW_FD_187525 | JGI IMG/M metagenome (GOLD analysis project Ga0209589, IMG submission 187525) | Root nodule microbial communities of legume samples collected from California USA - Cow pea white BW (SPAdes) (version 2) | ecosystem: Host-associated > Plants > Roots > Nodule | place: USA...
CTGCAGGTAACCCCTCCTGGGTTCAAGCCGACATGTATCGAGTGGGAAGAGGCCAACTGAGGAGATAGCGGACTACATGGTAAGGTGACTCTTGTGTCTGACTTCTTGTTTGTTCTCTGCAGGAACAGAAATATTACAAAGTAAAACAAAACTGTTGGTCATGAATCTAATACAGTAAAACCAAAATTTGCCAAACTCTGATTATATAAATTCAAATATGTCATTGTACTCAATGAAGAACATTGGGATTCAACTTACAATTGTTCTAGGCATAGTGAACATGTTCCTCAATAACCATTTCGCACCTTCTAATTTCCTACATGAATAACTAAATCTTATGACTACAAATTTAATCAGTGAAACAAAAAACTAATAGTAACTAATCTTTAGTCCCAACTATTGTTTACTTAATATTTAATTAATCATTAGTAAAAATCCAGAGGATTTGATTTTGTAAGAGCACAACCTAATATGGTGAAGAAATGGCCTGTGCAGATATTACAATCATCCTCAGCTCCTGCTGTATTCTCTAAATTAATGAAGCATTCATCTCTAAATCCTGCATATTGCCACTTTTTTGTTATTTTTCAAATTTCATCAGCAAGCACAATTAGTGAATAAATATTAAATGAAGTATTGTGTCCACATATAACAAATCATATATTTCAAGATCTAATTGCAGCAAACTACGGTGGTCCTGCATGCAAATAACAAAAGACTGTTGTCAAAACTTGACACATATGAACAAACATCTAAACAACATGAATTTATGAGAAAATATTTGACATTAATATTTCAGTAACTATTCATAAATAATAATTCTACATGTGTGAAAAAATCATCATTTTTGAAAAATTCATCACTTTCATTGTACATGATCCCGGAATGACTTGCAAAATCCATCAATTACTATCTTTATAATTCTTTTTTCATGTACCCTTCCAAAAATTTAGTGATTTGAGTTGTTTTATCTTTCCCTCATTGCTTTCTAAATCAACTTGAAAAATCATTTAGAGCTTTGAAACAAACTAATAGTTTGTTCTTCTAAAAGAATACTATAACATTAAACATTTATCCAAAGATGAACTTCATGATCAATAAAAAGATCTGGTAAGAAATACAACATAAACTATCACAACAGAAGTCAAGATTCTCAAGGAGTTATATTTGGATGAATAACAGAATAGCAAACATAATCAAAACTAATAAGTGGGATGAATGATTGAAAATAAACTCTAAAAAAGTTAGTGGTTTTTTAGGTGAAATTAGACATAGTACTCATTATTTTCAGTATCCTTATCATTAGACTTACCAGAAATATTGCATAAGAGTGTAAAACCACTACATTATCATCAACTAATACGGGAACATATTTACAGAGGATTCAATTTCTCGAATTCTACAATTTAAACAAGATTGGAAACTTTTACAATAAACAAAGTTTTCTCACCACATTTAAGTTTGGTACATAAAGCACTACATTTATTATTGAGCTCTGAATTCACCTGAACTATAATGTTCTCCTTTCCTTTTGCTTGGTCCTCTTCTTTGTACTTATATGGAATACCTAGTCATATCAAATCAAAAGAAAAGAAAAAAAAAATGAATCACGAAACCAAAATTTTGTTGAAGAGGTTCTTTTATATATTATATATTATATTATATAATATAATATATAATATTATATAATATAATATATAATATTATATATATATAGAGCTGTCAAAATGGGTTGGAACTCGCGAGCCAACCCGGCTCACCATGGATTCGGGCTGGGTTGGGTTGAAATTTTATTATAAATTTCAGTACAGGTTGATTTTTGACCCGGCTCATTCGGGTTGAACCCGTGGTGGGCCGGGTTGGCTCACCAACCCGCAGATAAAAGAGTCAGACAAATGTTTTTTTTTATTAAGTTGGGCTTTTATCCAACACATAAATAATTTGTATTTTTTTATTTTGGTTTGTATTTGGATTGTATTAAAGTTTATTTAGATTTTAATTAGAATTATAATTTATTTTTGACTGAAAAAAATAAAAAAATAAATTTTTTTAATTAAGTGAACCCGTGAGCCAACCCGTTTAACCCGTTAACCCATGGTGGGTCGGGCCGGGTTTGAATTTTTTTAGCTCGCTAAAAAGTGAGCCGGGTTGGGTTGACTCACTAAATCATCAACCTGTGGTGGGTCAAGTCGGGTCGGGCCGGATTACCCGTTTTGACAGCTCTCTCTCTCCTCTCTCCTCTCTCTCTCTCTCTCTCTCTCTCTCTCTCTCTCTCTCTCTCTCTCTCTCTCTCTCTCTCTCTCTCTCTCAAAAAGACTTAAAATTACAAAAATATGTTAACTTTTTTTATGAAAAAATATAATTATTAAATTATCAATTGAAATTATAAAATATAAATTACAAAGAAATAATAAATAAATATATAAATATATAAAGAAACGATATGTTTAAAAATTTGAAAGAACCAATACATTTAAAAAAAATTGCAATCGCAAGAACTCCAACCATAATATAATATAAAGGATAGTTCATTTAACCGTATCAAAACCCCTTGAAATGATTGGATTTCATTGAAATCAATAAGTGTAACTATTTTGAATAAATATCTTTCGAATCTTAAACTTGAAATAACAAAATAAATAAATTAACAATTAACTATTAAAAATATCACAACCATGAATCAAAGAAAGTCGTGGTAAATATCCTAGACAACGTATTTTTTTGAAACAAAGTCCTCTGTAATATTAAAAGATACTAATTATAAAAATTGGAAAATTGAATTACAAAATTATTTAATGATTTATCAATTTTTTTCTACTTGTTCCTGGAATAAAAAGAGTTCCATCTGTTCTTGAATAGTGTCATTACTTCAAACCATGCTTTATGCCCTTGTACTTGGTCAATCCACTTAATTTTTCTGGGACTTTTTTCATGATGTGCCACAGACACCACCGATGATTGGTGTTGGGAAATACAACAGTAAATGCATTTTTCATTGTTTTGTATCGGTCAGTTATAATGCCTTCTTGTGCCTAGTTCCCCATGCACCTCAAAAAACATTGAAAAATCCATGTTAAAGTTGAAGTAGCTTCTAAAGACAAAATTCACAACCCAGTAGAATCAATTACCCATGGTGGTTAACACCAACGAAGGGTGCAAACAACATGTCGTATTTGTTGGTTTGGTATGTAGTATCGAATGACACAACATCATCGAAATCCACTAAGGTTGCTCTACTCCTTGCATTTGCCAAAAAACATTGATTATTATATTATCAACATCTGTGCCAATTTCATAATAAAATTCATTATTTAACTCTCTCATTCGTGAGAAATGGACAATCAATGCCTGCCCATCTCCCTCCTTCGCAAAGGTGCATCTTTGTTGGCCAATATAATTCCTTGCATCTCGCTCAAGGAAATCTAAGTTGTCAAAACCCCATGCATGGCATATCAAGGACCTAAAAGTCTTGTTCAAACGAACACCGACTTCGTCGTTAACTTCAAGGGTTCTCTTAACCTACAAATTCAACCTTCTATTACCCCGTATTAACCTCGATTTAGAAGGACTAATGTCATGATTGTGGTCATGTACCACAGTCCTTAGGATCCATGCTTGTGGTTTTTTCACAATTGTTATACAAGCTAAACATTCTTTTCTTTGGTAGGGTGGGTCTTCAATTTAGGCAGGATTTGGGACACATATTTACCTTCCCTTGAGCAAACTAATTTAAGGTAACACAACTGGTCATCGTCATCCTTTTTTATGTTCGAATTCGCACTCCAAAACTATATTTCACACCATGTCTTTTGTAGAAAGTCTTAATGTATTCTGCGGTGTCAAATTGCATTCCAACAGAGGGAGTAGCAACATTGTCAGGGTGATTACTGAGGTCAACATTATCAAAGCTATCCTCCTCGTCTAAAGTATGATGACCACAATCTTCATTTACTAAACTAATGACATCCAAGCATATTACATCATCTACTTGCCCATTTTCTATCTACGGATGAAATTAAAATGCTAAGGATTAAACTTTAAGCACACATGGAACTTTAGTATGACCATTCACTATGGTCAGTAATTTGAAAGGATCATTCACTTTACTATAAAAAAGAGATTCATTATAATTTAAAAAATTGAATTAAATAAACATTTAAAATATATTTTAATTTGAATATTTGTTTTCTTTTTATATTTTTAAAAAAAATATTTTTAAATTTGCAAAACCCGTCCTCGTTCCGCCCCGTTGCCATCCCTACTCATGATTGTTGGTTGGGAAGTCTTTAAAATGCATGAATAAACTCTTGATAATTTAAAGTAACTACTAATGTGGCATGAGTTGGAAGCATGAGTGGGTTATGTTGTAACTATATATGAATTTGAATGTTTCTTTGGGTTAGTCACATGTTGAGAATTGGTTTATTGGTGAATGCATGTGTATCAATATAAATTAAATTATTATATAGGTGGAGTGAAGTGCTATATTAATTTGCATTGGTGCATAGAATCATGTGCTTAAGTTGTTAGATGGTTGCTACTTTATATTTGATTTGAGCATGCATATTCATAAGTTGAAATTGAATGCTAACATGGATTTAAATGGTGGAGTATATATATGAATAAATGAGTTATGTGCCTACTATCTTATTATTTTATAATTTCATATGAGCATGGTTTACTTTTGGGTTCAAATTGAATGTTGGCATTGATTTAAGATGTAAGTATATATGAATTATAAAAGAGAGGAATGTGCGCTTATACTTGAAAGATGCATATGTGTTGTGATGTTGTAATTTGGAGTATATGAATGTGTATGTTAATTTCTGGATGTTTGAGAATTGAATGGTTGAATGCTAGGAAATGAATTAGAGTACCTAAACAAGTAGTGTCACATTACTAGTGTAGGGCTTGGCGGTGTAGTGTGGACCGTTAGGTGATAGTAGGAAATAGGGAAGTCTTGTGAGTTGTGGCATCCAACGGTGATGTGGAACCGCCAGGTGGTCTGCACTGCCATTTCGCCTAGCGGCACTTAGGCTGCGTTAGGCGATGGTGCAGTGCAAAGGTGCATTTGTGATATGTTTTGCATGGCTTGTTGTGTTGGTCCTGGTCTGGGATATGCTTGATGTTGTCATGAGTGGGTAGGTTCATGACTGATGATGAACACATGGTGATATGAACGGAGAGGTTCATATCCTGATATTCTCGTGTGGGGATACAAGTGGGGAGGTTTGTATGTTCCGTGCTCACACTTGAGAGATGGTACGAGCGGGGAGGTTCGTAGCTAGTGGATCACATGTGTTGGACTACAAACGGGGAGGTCCGTAGAGTTGGACCAGAAGCAGGCAGGTTTGTGGAAGCATTGGAATCCCTAAGACCATCTTGAGTATGTACCTTGTGTAGCGTAGTTTGCTTTTCTTATTTTCGTTATCATATTGTGATGTGAGACTTGGATCAGGAGACGTTGTGCAATGAGCGGGTAGGTTCATGAATGGTGGTGAACACATGATGATATGAGCGAGGAGGTTCATATCCTGTTACTCTCGTGTGGGGATACGAGTGGGTAGGTTCATATGTTTTATGCTCACACTTGAGAGATGTTGCAAGTGGGGAGGTTCGTAGCTGGTGGATCACGTGTGTTGGACTACGGGCGGGTAGGTCCGTAGAGCAGGACTACGGGCAGGTAGTTCCGTAGAGTAGGACTACGAGCGGGGAGGTCCATAGAGCAGGACTACAAGCAGGGAGGTTCGTAGAGGCAGGACCACGAACGGGCAGGTTCGTGTGAGCATCATAAGTCATGAGTCCATGGTTAACTATTTTTATGAATTGAAGGTTGAAAAGCCTTGGGGATTAAGGTCTTGGTCAAAAATTAACTAGAATAAAATAAATAGGTGTATCTTGATTTTTATTAACTTATACGTTAACTGTTTATGAGCTTTGCTTGTGTTTGACGATGATCGTGTAATGCGTTACACAAGAGCATATGATGTTGTAGGTGGTGCTGGTGAGGCATAGCATCAGAGAGAGGGTTAGCCGGGAAAAGCTTTTACTGTAGTTTTATCATTATTATTTTTATGAACTTTGTAAACAGTGTTTTACTGATTTATGAATTTGGATATTGTATTGGAGTTTCATAAATTATGGATTTTTAGATAACTTTTGATGTAATAAATGTTTTAAAATTTCCCGCATTTTTTTGGAAGTGAAGTGTAATAAACGAGCTTTTCATCATATTTCTTAATTTTATTACTTAAATTAGTAATATCCGACCGGGATGTTACACCAGTGTCCACAAAAAAATAATTTCACATCCTGAATATGGTCCATAAATTGATGTTGGCTTTGTCATATTACTGAAAGAAGTTGACATATTCAAGCCCAGTCCAGATAAGTTGTACCTAAACATTACACTAAGGAATATTGTTAAGGTCGGAACTTTAAGAATTCATTCATTACTTTGGGTTGGGTTAGGTCATAATAGAAATTGAATTTCATAACTTATCATCAAATTCATAGGTCTTCAAACATGACATCACTAGTTCAACAATTGAAGAGGTAACAGGTTCACATCCTATGGAGGGACAAGAGGAGCATGTCAAAGACTATGTTTAACCCAACTTAAACCTAAATGTGCAAGTAAATGTGGACAACAATGTAGACATCAATGTGGACACAACAGTGGAAACCAATTTGGATGCAAATCTCGACCACCTTGAGGACATCCTTCTACAAACAGTTGAGGATAGCAGTGATGATGACTAATTGACCTACAATAGTGTTGATGAGATGATGAAAAGCTTGGTTGATCCATTTAAGAAATTCAAACGCACTAAACCAGGGTAGTCCTCAAAGTCACAACCATAAGGTCATTACAAAAATGACCCACTATATATTATGTTTATGGATGTCCTTTTCAAACTCACCTTTAAGTTTATGTATCATATATGAAATATGAACTTGTGGACGACATTTTATGGATTGTGTTAATTAACTTGTCTTCAATGTATAACATGGGTTACCCTGAATTTAGTTATGCCTTTGCTACTACTGGTGGTGTGCAAACCATTTAACATAGGTTAGCAATAATGCACTCAGAAATATGCATTTCCTGTGGGATTGAATTCATAAATACGATGCATTAAACTGCCTTTTTGTACTCCAAAATCAGAACCATATACTCTCAAGTACAACCATAAAGTACCCCCTAATAGTATTGACTAAACTTCACAATATTTAAGGTCTCCTACCAACATGTACATTAATGAAAATCAAGTGACACAAGTTCGCACTTCTGAACTCGCATGTTAGCAAATATAGAATACTATGAAAATTTAACAACATATAACAAAAATTAATATTTCTTGAAGAAATTGTGACTACTTTCAATAACTTCATAAAAGTCATAAATTATAAATAACATTGATGACATGAAACAGAGTCATGAAAGTGGGAGTTCTACAAGAAACTGAATTGCAACAAAAGTTATGTTCAAAACATTTTACTTAGGTTAACAATACTTTAGTCATTGCTTTGTAGTTACAGATGGAATGAAAGCAAACATAGCCATGGCTTGAAGTGACTTCAGTATATTTCTACAAGGACAAACATGATGTACCCACTACTAGGTCTAAAGGAACTTCACAATATTTAAGGGCTCCTACCAACATGTACATCAATGAAAATCAAGTAATGTAGATTAGCACTTCTAAATGCATGAGTTAGCAAGTCCATAATACAATGGAATTTAACAACATATAACAAAAACTAATATTTCTTGCACAAATTATTACTACTTTCAATAACTTCACCAAATTGCTAAATTATAAATAATATTGATGACATGAAGAGGAGTCTTCAAAGTGTTAGTTATAAAGAAACTGAATTATAGCAAAGGTTATTTTCAAAACATTTTACTCCGATTAGCCATTGTGGAGTCATTGTTTTACAGTTCCGACTAGGATTAAAGCATACATAGGCATGAGTTGAAGTGAATTCAATATATTGCTGCAAGGACAACCATGTGGTTAGTCGTTATGGAGTCACTGTTCAGAATATTTAACCTCTCATACTTTGATGTACAACACTTCGAAACAAATTACACGGCTTATCACTTGTTATATCACGGGTTAGCAAATAGACATTGTAGTGAAATATAACAATATATAAGAAAAATTAATGTTTGCTGCATAAATTATCACTACTTTCAATCAATTACAAAATTTACAAAATTACAAATAAAATTTATGGCATCAAGCGTAGCCTTGAAAGTGACAATTATAAAGAAGGTTAATTATGCCAAATATTTATTGTGAAAATTTAACATGGGTTAGAACTTCTGAACTCATGGGTTACCAAATACGTGACAATGGAATTTACATTAATCACTCACAGTCTTTGTTTGCTGCATTTAACCATTTAACCTGGTCTCCCATTTATCAACAATTTTTTTCCCATGCATTAAACTTAGTTCAAACAAATCCAACAATAACAACCATATAATAACAAGGGGTAATCAACAATGAAAAATATTCACAAAATGGTGTTCGAAACATGACTTTTAAAATGCAAAATTAATCCACAAGTGACATCATAACAGTGAAGCAGAAATGTATCACACTAATCAGACAAAATTAAATTAAATTGTAAGATGACTACAGAGGTGCAACGACAACTTCTACATAAGGCGTTTCCTCCTCCTGTAAGTGAAAAATGAAGTTTGTATCACTTTACTCTTGAAAAAGTTCCTCAGTTCATCCTTCAATCGGTGGTACAAATTACTATTTTACGCTTGGTCCTTGTCAAGGTGCAAACCAACCTCTTGCCACTATTGCTGTTGAGGAGTACTTTCAACAAAATCATAACAATTTTGTAGCTCGTATTCATCAAATTGTTCGTGTTCTCCACATTCACATGCTTTAGGTGGAACTTGCTATTTTAACTTATTATTTCTATTATCAGTTAGTATTGCTTTCAACTCTGCCATTGAGTTCTACAGTTCCAACATCTCAGCTTCTTATTTTTCAACTTCTATTCTTAAGTGTTCCTCGTATTCTTCGTCCTCCTTAAATCCTGTATCATATTTCTCAAAAGCTTTATTGACAAAAGGATGTGAAAGCTTAAAGTTTGATACACCAACATCAAATAACAACCTACAACATAACCTAAAATACAAGTTTAAAAAATAAATTAAAGAACTACAATAAACTACTCATACACAATCTTGTAATGTGATGAAATGAAACATACCTTGTTCTTATTCAAAGCAGTAGTAATTTTGTCCTCTGCAACTTTCGTATTCATTCATTGCAATATTCGAGGGAACTTTGTGCTTGATTTTCCAAAATTACATTTTGGAATCAAGAAATGGTCAAACGACCATACCTGCCACAAGTGAACAGAAACTAAAACACTCAATACATTCATTTGTATTTCAAACACATCAAATTTTAATTTATAGGGATTGATTACCAAATACTTGTAACAAATACACACAACCAACAATGTGGAAGTGTCTATTATTTCTTTTCTCCATTAAGAACATGAATGCAACTAAGTATTCATAAACAAGTTCAGCCCAATTATATTTTCCAAGACTACCAACGCCATCCACAATGGTAAAAAATATGGGGAAAACTCTTCCCTGCGACTTGGACAAAGGAACTCGAATTTTCCTAATAAAATATAAAGCTTACAATAATCCTCCAAGCTAACCTCATCCCTACGTCTTACTAGGAAATATATACCATGTGAACATCAATAGTTTTGTTATTGAATAATTTCTTACACTCGTTGTGCACACCAATCTCATCTAACTTAATAGTCTCACCATGAACCCTTAAATCCAATCCTAAACAAACATCCAAACGATGTTCCTTCAAGAATGGACATTTGTTCCACACTTAAATTCTTATTTAAGGAAGAAATGTACTTCATCTGGCAAGAATGCTTAAAACTATGCAAATAATTATCAACAAAACTTATAAGTTTCCATTCTTTAAATTAATTAATCATTACAAAATTTCATATCAGACCTTGCAATCTACTTCCTATCACCACCATAATCATTATTTTCACTATAATAAGCCATTATAGTATCTCTTATGCAAACTATTGATGTCATATGTTGTCATAACGCATAGTTATTTGTAGTATACATATGAATAACTAGTTTAGTGAAAATTAAATCTCATGTCCAATAAGTATACCAACACTAACTACTCATCCATATAACATACTAAAGAACCAAAGCAATGAAAGTAATACATGGTGAACTGATAAAGTCATAACGAACTTTGATGTGCAAATATTATACCTATACAATCCTTGTAAGACCCACTAAATTTAAATAATTAAATAAATAATTATTTAATAAATGTGGGTAGGAGAAGCCTTTATGGCATTAAATGCAAACCTTTATGACGTGGAAAAGTACTAGCTCAAGTGGTTGAGAGTACTTTGATTGTGTGATAGGACTTCGGTTTGAGTCCTATGTATGCCAATTATGTGTTATTTTGTTTTAGTATTTTTATAGACATGCTTGGGAGTGATAAGTAAAGAGATCAGCTTTGATGTATGAATATTATCATGAAATATTACATGGTTGAGTTGGTTGTTACATGGTGATGGGTTCGAACCTTGGCTTGGACAAAATAACTTTCTTTTTGTCAAAACCCACTTTGGTATTGAGGTGAGGAGACGCAGAAAACCCTAGGTGGCAACTAGAAAGGGTTGAAAGCTATGATTCATAGGGAATTAATAGTATTAACTTTTCTTTTTTTATGAATTTTCGTTTTATTACATTTAATCCCAATTAAGGCATGATTAAGAGACCAAGCAAAGGAGAGAAAGAGCTTTAGGGGCTGAAAAATTGTGAGTATTGAGCGAGAGTGAGCACTCAGGACGTGGGGCTATTTTGGAGGTGAATTATAGTGGGATTGAAGCTAGTTTGAGGGGCTCACAGTGCCAACATCAAGAAGAGGGTTTAGCTTTTATCTTGGGCAAGTAATATCCAGGTTAGGGGAGTTCTTACTGTATGTTTTATTTATGTATCATATGAAAATGTGTGCTGGGTCATGTTTGAACTGTGAAACCCTTTAATTTTGGTTTGGTTTGCATTTTCTGGATTTTTCCAGAAACCGCCTAGCGGCGCATGAATTGCCGACAGGCGGCACATGTGGTTGCACCCAGTTTTCTGGGTTTTCGGATGATCCGCCTGATGGCTGAAAGTGACCCGCCAGGCGATGTATTCATTGTTGTTCTTTCTTGTTTTGGTTGGCTTATCAATGGCGTGATGATGTTTGATATGGATTGATATTGTATGTGTATGTTTGGTTTAATGAGACTGACCCTTAATTATTCAATTAGCTGAATGTCATGGGCTTTTGTATGAAATTGGGATTAGGGTTCATAATTGGGAAATATTGGACAATGATTATGTGGAATCATGTCTATGATTAGTGTATTGTTCTATAGAATTGATGTTAATATGAATACATTATGAATTTTGTCATGTGCGAGCCTGTGAAATAATGTTACTGTGAAGAATGGGCACTGTGATTGAAGTGCTTGGGAAACAGGGTTGAACTGAAATAAGTTTGGGGCAGAACCCATTCTCAGCAACCACCGCCTGGCGGCATTTGGGTGGCCGGTAGGCGATACCGCAGTTTCACTGATTGTTTGGAGCTCTGTGTTGTCGTATTTTGGGGTGTTATGTTGGATGAATTAGTATGTATGATAGGGCTTAGTGGGGAGTAGTGAGGTGAAGGGAACTCAAGCATATCATATTAAATGATTCATGTATATGTATACCATAATTGGGATATAGACTTTAAACTAAATAAAGTTGCATGATGAATTTGAAAGAGACTGTAATTAATAGAAGCTGGAATGAGGACATTGGGTAATCACTGATTAAATGATTTTGTATGAGTGAATTGGTAATGTATGGAGAACGAATTAGAATTAGACACTACTGTTAATTAGATTGTAAGCTAATACTTGAGAAAAAGGCTAGGTAGTGTGTAAAATGCATGACAAATTTATAATTATGATTGGATGATTAAGAGTGATGTTTGGACGTGGTTGTGAGCAAATACTTTCATGATTGTGTAGTTTCAAAGTATATATATACCATATTGACAACTTTGTGGCATGACTCAATGTGTAAATTAAGGAGAATGAGCTAAACAGGACGCCTGGCGGCGAAGTTGGGTCCGCCAGGCGGAATGGGAAAGCTCGAGGCTTGGAAGGTGTCTGCTGCCTGGCAGCACGAGATGGGTGCGCCAAGCGGTGACGGAACAACGAGACTCTTGTATGACGCTTGGCGCCTGGCGGTGTGTGATGCCTGCCAGGCGGTCTGGAACCAAGCTCCGCCTAGCAGTGTGAGATGCGCGCCAGGCAGTTTTGGTCTAGTGATGGTGCGCGAGGAAGGGTTTCTACACAACTTTAGGTGATGTTCATGATGCAAGGCTTTGGCTGGGGGCCCAGTTACGAGTGCAACTCGTATTGGGGTAACACATGACAACTCTAGGTTGTAGCCTGGTGGTTTAGGAAGTCCAGTGGAGTGTGCGAGTTGTGGCTCGTACGACGAGGTTTCAGGTGATTACCCTCTTCAGTGTATTCTGATAGAGCTTTGGTAGTCTGGGAACAACTACAAACTTATGTTTGTTTGGGGGATCTCCACTTGGTGTCATAGAGATGTTGTGGCAACGTTATTCCCACGTGTGGACTATCAGGTGGTGGCCTGTAGTCGGAGGGGCGAGTAGACACTAGTGCAGCAAAGATCGATCACTGATCTCACCTAAAGGATATAGAAATGATAAACGTCTATTGCAAGTGATGGAAATCGAGAACCAAGGAAAAAGGGAAAAATACTAACTCGGGTTATAACTTTGAGATTATGTTCTTATTTATGATATTTGTTTGATTTTATTTAAATGAGCTCACCCTATCTGTGTGTGTGTGTAGCGATGATCATGTAACTTGTTATATGGGAGCAGATGTTGATACAGGTGAGCGAGTTGATGCATAGGGACCAAGTGGGGATCTCTTGGGAATTTTCACTGATTTATTTTGTTAGTCTGTGGATCTTTTGTAATAGTTTTATAGACAATTATACTTGTAATACTGTATTGCCGTGAATTATATTATTTGGTTTGGCGCGTTGAACTTAACGATTTAAATATTTCCCACGTTTTGGGGAAAATTTTGAGAATAAATGATGTTTTAATTAAATTGTTTTTGATTTATGTGTGTATGTATTGTGTGTGTAAGCTTGTCGCGTTGATGTGTGTATGTATTGTTTTGCCTTAGTATGAAATTGAAATATAAGTTGTTTGATTTCTTAGTTAATATGTGGTGCATTCAGGCTATGGCAAATAGGAGGAGAATGAACGTTGCCAGCGCTGACGAAATTGCACAGGTAATCCATAGGATGGTTGACGTTATGCAGCCTGTTGCAATGCAACTCAGGGCCATGGTTCCACCAGCGAGGCCAGTGACTATGGAAGATGTGTTGAAGCATAAGCCGTCAAAATTCAGCGGCAAAGCTACTCCTGATGAGGCCGATGCTTGGCTCAAGGAGTGTGAGAAAATATTCTGAGTGCAGGCGTGTACTAAGGCACAACAGCTGACTTTTGCCACTTTTCTAATGGTGGGAGATGTGGAGTACTGGTGGACGGGAATGCAACAGCAAATGCAGACCCGTTAGGAGGAGGTGAACTGGACAAACTTCAGGACCAGATTCTTGGAGAAGTATTTTCCAAACTCGGCTAAACATGCTCTGGAGGCAAAGTTCCTCACCTTACAACAGGGAAATAAACATATGCAGTCCTATATTGATCGCTTCGAGTATTTGGCGAGATTCTACTCGTAGGCGATCACGGAGGAGTGGCGTTGTCACAAATTTGAGGGAGGTCTGAGGCATGAGCTGCGTAGATTTCTTGTACCACTGCGAATCAAAGAGTTGCCCATTCTGGTAGAGCAGGCCAAGACTGTGGAGGAGTAAAAGACGGGGCCCAATGTAAGTCCCGTGAAATTTAATTAATTAAATAAATAATTAATTAATAAATGCGGGTCGTGGAAGCCTTTATGGCATTTAATAGTGATTGATATGATGTGGAGAAGTACTAGCTCAAATGGTGGAGAGTACTTTATCGTGTGAAAGGACTTGGGTTCGAGTCTTATGTATGCCAATTGTGTGTTATTTAATTATTAGTATTTTTAGTAATATGCTTGATCATGTTAAGTGATAATATAATCATAGAATTATATTAATCATCACGAATCATGAATTGGTTAAATGGTTATGCATTGATTTGACATTGGCATGGGATGGGTTTGAACCTTGGTGAACCTAAACTAAACTTTCTTTTTGCCAAAATTCCTTTAGCATGAAGGTGAAAGGCAAGGAAAAACCCTAGCTGAATGGCAGCCAAGGGAGGCTGGAGAATCAGCCATAATGGTCCTTGAAAGGTATTTACAAGCATCATTAAACCAAATTTGCGTTTTGGTAATTAACCTAGCATTAAGGCACCCTTAAAAAGCCAATTTTAGGTTAGAAGAAAGGTTTGCAAGGTTGCCATAGTTACATAGTGAGAGGAGAGCGAATTTGAGAGTGTGTTGAGAGAATTAAGAGTCTGTTTGGAGCTGGAATGTGGGAGCACTAAGGGAAGACATTTTTTGGCCAAGAAGAAGAATCTCACATTCAAATTAAGCAAAGGAGACCAGGTTAAGGGAGCTGATTAACGTCGTTTTAATTGGTTAATAATTAAATGTATGTTATATCGCATTTTATTTCATGATCAATGTCTATTTTTGTTCAATTTTGCGTTTCTGGGAATTCTTCCAGAAACCGCCTGGCGGGTGATGAACTACCGCCAGGCGACACATGCATTTTGCCTATTTTTCTGAGTTCCTAATAGGAACCGCCTGGCGGTGAGCTTAGTGCCGCCAAGCGACGCAAGACCCACCACCCATTTTTCTGGGTTGATCATGAACTGCCTAGCGGTGAAGAACACCCGTCAGGCGAGGCTTTTCGTTTTTATTTGATTTTCGGGTTCTGCATGTTCTGGGTTGCTTTGGTTCGGTGGAAAAGGAATTTTAAGAACATTTGGACCAAAAAGGAAGGGATTAATTGTGAAAAGTCATAGTAGTGCGATAAAATAAAATGAGATTGGCTATGAATGAATATCAGGGTGGAAGAATTGGGGTTTTCAGAAATTGTATAACAAATTGCGTAATAAACTACAAACTTATTGGATTAATTGTGATCCTAAACCTTTGAGTGGTGAGTATTGAGTCGAAACTGAAGGAAATCGGGATGGTTGGGTTGGTTGAGGTTCGTAGGCGCAAGGGAAGGGTTGTTGTGTTCCTCGAACTGCAGGAACCGCTTGGCGGCACCGAATTGGCCGCCAGGCGCCACACCAGAGGTGCATGGTGTGTTGATTCACGAAAAACGTTGTTTTTCGTACTTTTTGGGCAACAGTAACCGTTAGGAGGTAGTTTAGTCCTGCCGAACGCCAGTCGTTTGATTTTGGGCGCTAGGCGCCACCAATTTTTCTAGTTCGCGCAGTTTTCGTAAAACTACATTTCCCGATTCGTTAACCGTTCGATTTAGGTGAAATTTTTATAGGTGGTCCACAAGGCTTCTAGGATTTACAATTTTTATTGGTGTTATGCTTGCTATGATGTGCGTGATCTACAAGGCTTCTAGGATATCTTAAAGGTCGGCTTGTTGGTGTTCCTTGAGTTGAGCTCGAAATGGCATCCCCGAGTTGAGCTCAGGATGGCGGATGAACACGAGGAACCCTTGAGTTGAGCTCGGGTTGGCGAGTGTTGCCGGTGTGAGTGTGCTGGTTGTGGCCAGTACGGATGGGTCCAGATAGATTGCCCTCCTCAATAGTTGACTGACGAGTTTGGTAGTCTTGTAACGTTACGAATTATGTTCGTATATGGGAACTCCACCTGGCGTTACGGTGTATGATCCGTAGCATGGTTACCCGCACGTGCTCTATCGATTGTGGCCGATAGGTATGGCAGCAAGACACCTTGAGGTACCCACTAGAAGATGTAGAACACGAATAACATGGTGATGGCCATGTGATGTGATATCAAAAGATGGAATTCCTTTGGTGTGATTGTGTGATTGGTATATTTGTGTCCTATATATATATATATGTTTATTTTGTTAGCTCACCCTATCTGCTTGTGTTTGGCGATGATCGTGTACGCGATACACGGGAGCAGATGATGTTGCAGGTGGATCTGGTGAGGCTTAGCAGCGGAGCAGGGAAAACTCATGGGAATAGTTTTATAGAGTTTTATCATTTATGGTTTTGGATTAAAGATGTAATCTATTATGAGACTGTTTTGGTATTTCATTGAATTTTGAGAAGATTTGAACTCAGAGTTATCTTTATTATGAAATAAATTATTTGAAATTTTCCGCATTTTTGGGAAATGGATTTATAATTAATGCGTTTTTATTTTCTTATTTTATTTTTTTGTTTAAACCCGTAATATCCTAACAGGATGTTACATTTGGTATTAGAGCAATGGTTTTCAAAAGATTTTTGGGCATTGGGGAGTGAGCTTGACGCGTTTCAATTGTATCTTGTGTGTTATGGTTAAGTTCTAATGCTTAACTCTATATGTTTAAGCTTAGTAACAATGTCCTTGCTAGGTTTTGTTGAGCAGGCAAGGAATGTTGCTTGTGAGGCTCAGGAAAAAGTGACGCTCTTACCGGGTTTTGGTGAACAGGTAAAGGTGGGCTCTTGTCGGGTTTTGTTGAACAGACAAGAGTTGTGTTTGTGAGGATCAAGGAAAACAACACTCCTACCGGGTTTGTGTGAGCAGGTACGGGTTGGACTCTTGTCGGGTTTTGGTGAGCAGGCAAGGGTTGTTGTTGTGAGTCTCAGGGTATACAACGCTTTTACCGGGTTTTGGTGAGCAAGTAAGGGTGATACTCTTGCTGGGTTTTGATGAGTAAGCAAGAGTTGTTGCTTACGGGTCTTAGGAGAAGCAGCGCTCTTACTAGGTTTTGGTGAGCAGGTAGGAGTGGTACTCTTGCTGGGTTTTGGTGAGCAGGCAAGGGTAGTTGCTTATAAGACCTAAGGAAAGTAATGCTCCTACCGGATTTTGGCG
>Ga0209589_1007728_pt1 | contig 17141 bp, 5 predicted proteins | sample CowpeawhiteBW_FD_187525 | JGI IMG/M metagenome (GOLD analysis project Ga0209589, IMG submission 187525) | Root nodule microbial communities of legume samples collected from California USA - Cow pea white BW (SPAdes) (version 2) | ecosystem: Host-associated > Plants > Roots > Nodule | place: USA...
ACTCTCACCACAGGAGTCAGTCCGCTCTAAGTGAGACTAACTGGCCCCTTAGAGTGTCAGGATACAGTCCTTACCTTGAATCCTTACTTAGTTATACAGATGGGGCACCACCATGGACACCCACTAACAGGGGCCATGGGATTACGTCCCGACCACTGAAGCGCAACCCTGAAAGTCCCACCTAGAGACCCCAAGAAATTATGCACTGACATGGACCAACGTACATAAACAACCAATAATTTATACATATGTTACACACAAGATTTCAACCCAACACCCATAACAAGATTCCATTTCTCATATGTTGAATCGCTACCAACTCGTTATTCCCAAACATGAGTAAAGTGTTTCTCCTCATAGCATAACCATGCCCCTGGTTTACCAACCATCAAGATTTATTGTTACTCACACTAAACTTGTCACTCCAATTTCATGAATCATCTCATACCGTTATCATGTTCCCGTCACGTCAAAACTCACAACTCACCACTCGCCCGCCACACCATTTATACAGGCAATCCAGTTCATAAATTTAAAGATAAAACTCATACAAGCATGTTGTTCACTTTTTAAAATCCAAGAAACATCGAGACCAAACCATTTTTCGCCCATCATCTCGCTCAGGCAGAAAGGTCTCGCCCAAGCGAGGAGGACCCTCGCTCAGGCGAGCTCCCTTCGCCTAGGCGAGAGCTCGACTTCCAGCCTGGGAACCCTGCGCGCGTTCTCGCTTAGGCGAGACTCTCCTCGCTTAAGCGAGACGTTCGCTCGCCCAAAACGTACAGGGGGTCGCCTGGGCGACCCTTCGCGAAGAAACACTTAGGCGAGTCCCTGTAACTCTCGCCTAAGCGAGACAGGTTCGCCTGGGCGAGTCTATCAGACTCTGCCACTGTTCCTCTCTGCCATCAACACAGTTCCATTTTCAAACAACAAATCAATTCACACCATACATTCACAGTCACATATAAGCACGAAAACCACGAAAATGACATCCAAGCAAGCATTTTTATACCGAACAAGAGGGTTCTAGCTTCCCTTACCTGGGAATAGCTAGCAAAAAGACCTGACACGCCCTTTATACCGAACACACGAGCACAGCGACTAAAAGAGCGAACGTAAGAGCTGAAAAGGTGGCTGAACAGAAGCACGATATGGTCACTAGGAACCCTAGTTGGGAAAAGAACAGAATGAGCAAAAGAAACAAGTATGGGCTTGCCACAACACTTACATGGAGTAGGAAACAATCTCGAACTAGTTCGAAGACGGCAGAACCCTAACCCTAGCAGAGCGTCACGTGAGAGCAAGGGGATGACGGCTGGTTCTTTTCTGAAAGTGAATGAAATGTGGAATTAGGGCAACACTAAGGGTTCTTATATCATGGGTCAGCCTTTAGGCCCACTGTTGCAGGACAACCCTCAGAATTAAGGACAGAGTTACGTAAACAGATTTTTAATGGGTCTTACAAAATATATAAGCAATCATTTCAAAGTTATAATAGTGGCAAATTTAAGTAACGATACCTCACATAAAACTTTTTATTTCATTAAAATCCTCTTAGATTAAGTGTATATTGTGCATTAACTATTGATGAAATCTTGTTTAATTGTAGAACAAGTATTTGAACTCAAACAAACTTAATTACTCAAAAAACAAAAATCTACAATAGAAAAGAAAACTACCAAATATGTTACTTATACATAGTATTCATCCCAAATCTTATAAAATTATGTACACGACAAACTCTGATTGACTAATTTCATAATCAATTATTACTATGTATTCTCAATGCTTTTGTCACTTTCATAATAATTACTTTTATGCAACTTTCTACTGTAGTAGAATAACAAAAGTCATTTTTAAGACCTTTACAAGAGATTTTTTTTTTTTTCAAATTTCATGATTAAGAAATTTATTCTAAATTATATAAAATTAATAAATATATCCTAAATTTCATATGCATATTATTAGTTGTAGAATTCAGAATATATTTATAGATTTGAAAATATATTTTAGGTTACATAATTTAAAATAAAATTTTAGAATTTAGCAGATACATTTTAGGAGTGTAACTCAGAGATGTGAAATATATTTATGGATAAGAAAATAAATTGTGAAATATGTTTTCAAATTTTATAATTAAAAAAACTAAAGGATGGCCATTTTAAGTTTTTTAGAAGATGGGTGCAAAAAGCAATCAGTGATAGTACTGTAAGTTGTGGCCCAAATAAAAGAGAGAAAAACTGGAAACGAAGAATGCTTGATGAGCATTGCATCCCACTGAAACGCGAAAAGCGTGCTCAATGGATTTCACGGAGAAGGACCTATTCGGCGAAGATTCCGACAACGACAATGGGTCCCACTCCTCCCCCGCTTCCTCTTCCTCCTCCTCCGCCGCTTCCTCTTCCTCATCCTCGTCGTCTTCCGCCTCTTCCTCTAAATCCAGCGAGGGCGCCGCTGACTCCTCCTCCGCTAGCGGCAGTGGCAGCAGCGGAGCCGAGGACGAGGAGGAGAATGGAGACGTTGTAGACAGCACTAAGGACCGCGCCGATCACCCTCACGACTACGAAGACAAAGATCTGTTTGACTCCGATAACGAAGATTACTGTAAAACCCTCGCCAGAAGTCCTTATCCTATTCCTGGTAAATTCTCTTTCTCTCTTTTGGTTTGAAGTATGCGCTGAACAATTGTTTTTGCTACTTTTTCGTGATTTATGGATTGGAAAATTAATTAGTGTGTGCTAGTCTTGTTGCTCCGTGTGAACGAATCCTGTTATGCGATGATGAATTACTATGTCTGATAGCAAAAAACATAGCATGTATTACTTGTAGAGGAATGTATTGTAGTTAAAATTCGGGTATGAAAAAAATTTGTAGAATGTTGCATGAGGTTGTTCGGGTATGTGTAGAGATAAGGAGTAGACGAATAGAGAGTGAATGAGGCGGAGGACAATCCTATTACTAGAAGTTGAGGGAGACCGAGAAAAATTATGGGCGAAATCATTAGAAATGATTTAGAGGTTAATGTTTGTACGTAAACCTGATATGATTCACTATAAATCATTGTGGGTCGTTTGACTTTTTTAGTCAGCCCTACTTAATAGAAAAAGGTTTGATTGTTTGTTGCCAGGAATTTTAGGTATTCGTCCCATAGTGGTGCTTCTGTTTTTCGGCAGAAGTTAAACATGTCGGTGATTTAAACAAAATATCATTGTTGATTTTATTTCTCAATTCGTTTTATGGCAAGATGTGATTTTCTCTGGCAGTATTGCCTGCCACCCGCAATGCAAATAATCAGGGTAGAGGGGGGTTTGGCCGCGGTCGTTGGCAGCAAGGGTATCAAAATGATAGAGGAGCCGGCCTTCTTCCTCGTCCCGGACCTTATCCTCAGAGGCAGAATTTTGGATACGGAAACAGGTTTCAGAATGGTCGCCATGATGAGCGCTTTGTCTCTGAGTTGAAGCTTTCAAAAAGTGAAGAAACTCTGTCAAGAAAGTGCATTGCTTTTCAGGAGGTAGGGGAATGCTATTTTCCCATATTTAACTGCTGCTGCATCAAGCAATTGATTGTTCAATTTGCTTTGAGAATTTGGGAAATTACCACGAAGATAGAATTTGTGTCAATATTAAATTTTACTTATTATGTTTAAACCGGTGAGCCAAAGAAAATGAATTATTGGTTGTATTGTAGAAACAAATCACTCTGTTTGATTTAAACATTGAAGCTACTGTTTTGTATTTTACCTGTGGTGGTTTCTTGACGCATTGGTCTAGTGTAATGTTATAAATTACCCTTTTGGATTTGTGTTCTGATTACGGCATTATGTTTTCTTGATTATTCTGGTAGCCTTGTGAAATTGCCTGCTATAGTCGTATAGAAGGAGGAGAAGTATACTTCGATGATCGTAGCCTGGTAAGCTGTTTGATGTCCTCAATTATTTTTTTCCTTTTTGTCTCGTTCTCTTTTCAATACTTATTATGCTCATTTAAGTGCTTTCTTTTTCCGGTTGTTTTAGAGACTTTTTAAGCGCCACATTACTGAGGATGTTGGAGCTGATTTGAATGAAGGTTATGATACATTCATTCCCAAAAAAGGCATGTGGTTTGTCTATTAATCTAATCTTCTGGTTTGTGAATTTTTTTGGATTATGGAATGCTACTTGGATGATTTGTGCACAAGAAACAAAGTCTAGTTGTATTGTACACCACTATTTTATGTTACCAATACTTTTGTTCTATTAATTTGTAAAGCAGACTTAGGCTCAGAGGGCTTTGGTGATCTTCTTGCTTGCATTAGAGACAAAAATATCCCTCTTCAAAACATTCATTTTGTGGTAAGATATGTATTATAATCTATATTTTCAAAACATTTTATGTTACTAAATTAATTTCTGATCATTGTGCATCACTCTTGTTTTGTCTTTGCAGACATTCCGTAACAATCTTAACAAGGTAATTTATACATTATGAATTGGTTTGTTTTTGGTCAGAATCTTATCTGATCTTTGATATTTAGAAAACTCTAATCCAATTACTGATAAAATTTGTTGTTAAATTTAATTGCAATGGACAAGTATATGAACCATTTTTTGGTATTGCCACGGGTTTTCCCAAACCTCACTAGGTCAGACACAAATTCCGGTTATGGTACTCTGATCACCGCATATTAACTAATACTTGTCTCAGCAGATACTGGCAACAGCTTATATCCGTCATGAGCCTTGGGAAATGGGAGTGCACAAAAGGAATGGTGTTGTCTATCTTGATGTGCATAAGTTACCAGAAAGACCGCAAAGTGATTTAGATCGTAGGAGGTAGGCTTAACCTTTGAATTTCTAGATGCATGGATCTGTAAATATTTAATATAATCAACAGAGAAGCAATCAAGGTAGATTATTTGGGTATGTTGACTTTGCTAAAGAGCAGTAATCAATATAAAAAAGAGAGAGTAGATGTTAGGGAAAATGGAAAGAATTTCGCTAAGGGGACGTGTAGTATCAAGCTGATTGAAATGGTTTTGCATCCATGTCACACTACCTTTTTACCTCTACATGGTTGGAAATAATTCCTTATATTGTAAAAAAATATGATGTTTTGCTTACTGTTCAAGCTTTAACTGGTATAAAAAATAAAAAATTTCTCCCACCTTTTCACTTTGATTTTATTGGGATAAGCCTTAAACTTAATAAGTTTGGCAATTAGATGTTATGTAGGATATTGTTTTGAGAGCCTTGCCACCGAAGATCCTAGAAGAGCAGATGGAGAAGGGATACATCATGTTGATGCCAATGTTGAATTCTGTTCTGTGATTAAGACAAAATTAGGAGCTCACCGCATCTTAATGGGTGCTGAGATGGATTGCTGTGATTCGACTAATGACGGAAAGAGATTCTATGTGGAGTTAAAGACTAGTTGTGAGGTTCACATAGTTCTGTCTTTCTTGTGTTATACTTCAATTTGGCTCTTATTTTTCTTTTCTAATAACACCTTTATGTTGGCTTAATAATATGAAATTGTCATTTTTGTGATCCAGTTGAATTATCATACTGAGGAAAGATTCGAAAGAGAAAAACTGTTGAAGTTTTGGGTACATTTCCTATATTTTGAAACCAATGCATTTGTTTTTCATCTCCACGTGTTCCTTTTTCAATTTTTATGATATATTCAACAAGACTCTGTTTTTGCTTGCAGATTCAGTCATTTCTGGCAGGTGTTCCATATATTGTCATAGGATTTAGGTAACTGTTGGTTCTGCTTCATATCATTACAAAATCTTTGATTTTCTCCAAACATTGTGTGGGATATTTACTCAATTCAACTAGGTTTTTCTGCTCATTTTAACGTTTTGTTCTTACATCTGGCATGCATTACAACTGAAAATTAATACTGCTAATGGTTTCTACTTTAGTGTTTATATTGTTTATTTTCACTGTGGAACAGGGACGATGCAGGTCGTCTTGTTCGGACAGAAAGACTTAGAACCAAAGATATAACTCAGAGAGTAAAAATGAAGAACTACTGGCAGGTATAACTGCTGCTGTAGGGTGCATGGGGGCTAATCTTTTATGTGGCTTGATACTGCATCATTAGTTAATTAAAACTGCAGTAAGCACACCTGTGGCTCATGGAGGACGTTCCAGATGTTATTTCCTTCTCTAACATCAATGATAAAAAGTACATACTTATACGTGCAATTAATCATTGCATAGCTAATTAAGGATCATTCAATATCATCTTAGGAGTATAAAATATTAGAAAATCCCATTTATATCTGTAAGTTCTGAAGTATGATCACTTTCCTTTTCATCATAATTAACAAAATCTGTTGGCGGCAGGGAGGAGTGTGCTTGGCTTTTGCAGATGAGGTATTATGCTGGCTCTATGGAACAGTGAAAGAAGGTGAGTAGTATACTAGACGTACAACCTCTCTGTTTTTGTTTAGTTGAAGTAATGACCAATTGCTTTTATTCGGTGTGTATTTTTGGTTATCAGATGAAGATTACATTTTGCAGTTTGCTCCACCTTTCAACCGTCTGGAGCTTCTGCAAGCCCAGTCCTGCCCAGATGTAATTACTAGTCATTTGGAGCTGTTGTGAAAATTTTGAGACCTTAGCAGTTATCTCTTAAACAATCCGGTACGCAAAGTAAGGGGAATCAACTCTGGTGTTTTCCCCGCTACTTTGATCATTTCACGAACCTTTTTAGTATATAGGGTTACCCTCTGTGAGTGCTGACAATTGCATTCACAACTTCATAGAATTCTGCTGAAATATTGTGTATGCCCTTGTTTAGTTGGAATATAGTTTTTCATTTTTACTGTTCTCATCTTTCTGCTCTTCCGTTTTCTAAACTTACCGGAAAAAACGTTCACTTGAAGTTTACTTTTTAAGACCTAGATATTGGAAAACACTAACTACATAGAGAATACATTTATATAATTCAGCATACAAATAAATTTTGAATTATATAACTTTGAATATATTTTTTGAATATATTTTTTGGTTTTGTATTTAGAAATATACAATCTGAAATATAAAAAAAAAATATATATATATATATTTTAGATTATATATTTTGGAATATAAATTAGTGTGAAAATAAAGGTTGAAATTATGAAAACCTAAGAAGAAATGGCCATTATTGCCACTCAGCTGAATCTAAAATTCTTCCAAATCTCCTTTTACGGAATGGAGTAGTATTTATAGAAAGTTTAATGTTTTATGATAAAAAAATATAACGTTTAGCTAAGAAATTCTAAAAGAAATTAAGTTTTAGAAACCTTATTAGCAGTTGCATTGCTTGAAATTATATATTTTTTAATTTTATTTTAAAATGAAATTTGAAAACTAGTTTATACTCATTTATGTCTCCTCTTTTTGATTATGATTTTTTTCCTATTCTCAGGGTTTAATTATACTTGATGTTAACTAAGATACTGGCATTTTTTTTCCAAAATGTCGATTAAATTTATTTCTAATCAATGTAAATTGGTTATATTTTTCCAACAATATCAACCAGAGCTTTTTTAATCAAGCCTTGATTATAATTCCATTTTTTGTTGATATTTATAAAACTTTTTTATTAATATAATTGAAATTGTTGGGATTATTTTAAAACCATCTAGATTGGGGTTATTTAGTGGTCAATATTGACCAAGAAACCCATATTAACGAACTATTTTTTTGATAAATGTTTTTCAAAAAAATTTATACTGTTGTCTTTTTCAAAACCAACATCACTACTTTCTCTAAAGTTAGTTGTCATCTTTTGTTGTTAATTTGGGAAGTGTTTTATCAATCTTGAGTATAATTTTTTTTAAACTTTATTAGATCCCGAAAGTCCGATTAAAACTGTAAATTCTAATTAATATTAGTCAAAAATAATTGTGATCAACATAAATTAAAAAAAAAATAATAGTTGTTATCAATTAAGAAAAACTCGTATAAAATTTAATTTATTTGAATTTTGTAAAAATTGTAAATATATTAATGAAATGACAGCTAAATTGTTATAAAAGTTTGGTGAAATTTGGTCCTCGATTTGTTGCAAAATCTCAAATTGGTCATCGTATTTTTATCAGTCTCAATTATGTCTTCATTTTTGCAAAATCTCAATTTAGTCCTCATTTTTGTTAATTTGATTTGATTTCAATCCCAAATATTTTTAAAAAATTTTAATTTCATGTGCTCCAAATTTAGAACAAATTTAATTTTTTTATAAATGTAATGATGATACTTTTATTACAAGTGATATTTCTATTACATATTTTTAACAATATTTAATTTATTTAAATTTATATTTTACATTAAATTTTATTTAAATTTTATTTTAAAATTATAAATATATAGATTAAATTTATATTCAAAATATTTGTATAATATTCAATATGAACAATATTTTAGAGTTGGCTTAAAAATAACAATTTTATAAATTCAAAAGTAAAATTTTAAAATAATTTTATAACAAATTAAAATAAATATATTTAAAATTTTAGTATTAAATACAATTAATATTATTAAAATATTTAATAAAAATATCAATTTTAATAAAAATAATTATAACATTATATAAAAGTAAATTTTGGTCTAAATTTGGAGTGTCTGAAATTGAAAAATTTTTAAAAAATTTGGGACTCAAATCAAATCAAATTAACAAATATGAGGGTCAAATTGAGATTCATACAATAATTTGACACATGTCACCATATTAGATTGACACGTGACACACTACAGACGTGACACGTGGCATAAATATTTAAAAAAAAAAAGATTTAAAAAAAATTAAAAAAATTCAAAAGAATAAGGAGTTGACATGTGACACCTACTTAACGATGTTAGTTCTTTCCTCACGGAAATGACCTAATTGATACTAATTTACAAAAATGAGGACCTAATTGAGACTAATAAAAATATGATGACCAAATTAAGATTTTGCAACAAAATCGAAGACCAACGAAATATTTTAACCAAAAAATTTTAAAATGTCTAGTGAGAGAGTATCTTTGTCAAAGTGGTATGTTATGTTGTTCTTCCATATTACGTTCGGACTTTAATATATTGTTAATTTCTCTTCAAGTTTATTTAATCCTCACAAATTCTGAAAGTTTCGGAAATGATTTTAATATACATTTATTTAATTATGTAATATCAATTATCATTTTAATAGATATCTATTGAACCGGGATACTTCAGTCCAATAAATATGGGAAATTTATAATTTTTCATTAATGTACTCCAGCAACGATTACAAGCAAAATTATTTTATTATATACCTTAAGCCATTGGTTAATAAAATAAGGCTTACTAATTTATTTGAAAAATTACAATCATCAAAACAAATAAAAGAAATAAAAGATATTAATGTAAAATAAAAAACATATATCTTATTTTGTAATTTTCTAATGTTGAGAAGGGAAGGTGCTGGCGTAAGAGAAATTTTTTTAGTCAAATTTTGACATTACATACTGGGATGGTAATGGGGTGGGATGAGATCGAGTTTCGTTATTTCATACTCATTTTTATAAAAAAAAAATTAATCTTCATCCCTATAGCTAAATTTGACAGGTATCAAAATTTTGTCTCATCCTCATCCCCACCGAGTAACGGATATATACTTGTACACATTTCTATACATATACTCGTTTTCTTACTCTTTCAATATTAATTAACTATTTTTTATAAAATAATAAAAAATTACGGTAAAGAAAACATAATATTATCAAATATTAAATATTAAGAGGAGAGTTGTTTCTCTTATATGAAATATTTAGAAACAAATTACAATTGTATGCATTTTAAATTAGAATACCAAATAAAATCTCACGAGAACCAAAACATTTATTAAATTTGCGAACATTAATAAAACCCAGTTGATAATATTTAAAAATATTTTTTTAAAAATATAAAATGTAAACAAATATTCAAACTAAAATATATTTTAAATGTTTGTTTACTTCAATTTTTTAAAATTATAATGAATATCTTTTTTATAGACTACTAAAAGTTGTAATAATAATAAAAGTTTAACATAGATCTTGTATTTTTTGAACTTCAATATATGTTGGAGGGTGATAAAAGAAATCATGACAATTACATTTAATTTTTACATTATAGTAAATAAAATTTATTTATACAATTATAGTGACAAAATTATAGTATAATAATAAGTTAGAAAATAAAAAATAATTAATCTCAAAATAGTATTCTACGTGACAAAAATAAACAACAAATAATAATATTAAAATATTATCAAATGTGTCTTAGAAACAAATTGAAAAATTATTTAATGAAGTCGTACAAAGAAAAATAAATATATAATTAAAAGGATGATAAAATAAATATTTGTTAGGTCTATAAGGAGGCCAACACCAATGAAACCTAAGTCTAACCACATAAGGCATTGACACCACTCTCAACCCAAAACCTTAAGGAATACTCATTTTACCTAGGACCCTTACCAAGAAGACTTTCGATACTAGGACCATACTACACTCGTCTGAGCCGGTTTTAACCATCGGCTCTGATACCACTTGTTAGGTCTAAGGCAATAAAGAAAAAAATAAATGAGAGAAAAATAGACACGGAGAATTTAACATAGTCAATGGTGAGAAATAATAAAAATTATTTTAACGAAACAAAAGAGTTTTTCAAATGAAACAAAAATTAATAGTAGTAGAGTAAAACAGATTTTTTTTTTTTATATTACCTAACAAATAAAAGGTTTATGCTATTGAACACTTCAATCTAGAGTGTTATAAATTTTCACGTGAAAAAAAAAATATACAATAAGGAGAAATATTAAAAAGGAATAGAAACATTCATATGTGAGACATAAAAAACATTTAATTGACATATACCAATTGAATATAATTGCATAAAATTTATGATAAGATGAAAAATATATTAAAAATGTGAATGAAAAAATAAAAATATAAAATGTGTAATATTATGCCGGATATGAAGACAGGAACCGACCGAATATGGATATTCCCATACCCGGTAGAAAATGTCATGAATCTTTTTTATCTATACCTATACCGGATTAATGTGAGAATTCCATCTCAAAACAGAAATGAATTTGTTTGACCTAATTACAAAAATTCATTACTGTCTATCTTAACTCTTAAAAGAGGTGTTTTTTTCTTCTTATATTTTGGATTCTCTTTGTTTAGAAAAGAACAAAATATCCTGAACAATAGAGTAAAATCAATTAAAATTAATATATAAAGACAACCGGGTGTTGTCCTGTTAAATTAGTGTTCATCAAAGTTTGGATGAAAAAAATAAACAAAGAAACAGCTCAGTTAGTTTTCATCAAAGATCCAATTTTCTTTCTTGCCAAAGCTGGCGCCAAGTCACTAATATAATGGAAAATATTATTTTCACAAATAAATTTGTGATAAAATTCATAGTTATTAAATAGAATACTTTTTTACTTTTTTATAAAAGTTATAAAATAAAATAATAAAATTTTAGAACTTTTTTTATCAAAAAAAATTATTTGTCAAACGAAACTTTATCAAAATATTATTTCCCTTATATAATTCGCTACAACTTTATGTGGAAGTATTCCATTTGCAACTTTATTGTTGTGAAAATCCATACACAATCTCTCTCGTTCCCTCTTTTAAACCTGCGACCTTTCATCTTTCTTATATTATTTAAATACATCGAGAAAAATCTAATGAAAAAAATATCACCATTTTACCCTAAATCAGTTTTAACATTAGTGTGATATATAATCTGAACTTTTTCTTTTCTTTTCAAAACTTTTTTTAGCGAAATAATTGTATCATTAAACTCGTGTTTTTTTAGTGGGAAAAACTGTGTTTTTTACTTATCTAATTTTGTTTTGAGAGGAAAAACATGTCTACTTCAACTTAAATTGAAGTACTTGAATTAATTAAGGAAATGAAGTTAACTGGAGTTGTATATATTTTTGAACTTACTATTTATTTATTTATTTATTTATTTATGTTTTATGATTATGATTATGATAAAAAAGAAAATACCTTCAAGAATGAAAAATATGCTGTCCAAAGAAAAGCACTAAATGTAGAAAAGAAAAAAAAAGAAGAAAATTATTTGGAGGGAAAAGAAACGAACCGACGGGGAATCATTGTTTGCGCCTGTAAATTGAAAATTGCACTCCTCTCCCTGAAACTCAACCTCAAAACACTAGCTTCCTGCAACACGAGCCACAACAGCGTCGTTTCAGTAACGTTGTTATGATTAGGTGATTATCGTACCGAACCGAATCAAATCGAATCGCGGAGAGGAAGACAGCACCGGCGTTCGTTATGTACGGTGAGCGAGGAGTAGGATCCAAGTCGGAGGTAACTTCCGCTGACCGGAAGCAAATCAATGACGGCCTCGATAAACAGCTCGAACAATCCTCGCCGTCCACATCCAGAGCCGCCGGCATCAACGGCAAGGACCGCTCATCTTCCTCTTCCCTCTTAGCCTCTGCCAAGGACTCCCGCGCTGCCTCCGACACCGTCCCTATCTCCAAGAATTCCAACGCTTCTGATGGTTCGAGATTTCTCGTTTTCTCTTACGATGTGATCTCTTTTCAGTGTCGCCAATCTCGCCAAACGAATCCTAATTCTTTTTGGAGCTGGCCGTATCTTTACACAGACTTAGGGTTATGTTTATCCGCACTTTGTAGAACTCATGGCTTTGTTTTTGCTTTTTTTTTTATTGTTGAAATAGCGTAGAGACGCTGAATTAGATTCCGGTAGGATTTTTGAGTCGTCGTAAGGGGTAAAACACGGTGAAAATTGGACGAAAAGTTTAGAGAGATAAAGTTGACGTAGAGTGAATATTGAGCTGTCTTTGTTCTACATGCCTTTTTTTTATTTATTTATGGTTTAGGGTTTAGCAAGAAGTACTTATCCTATTCCTTGTAAATTACCTTTCTCTCTTTTGGTTTAAAGTATGGATTGAACGATTTTAGGAACTTATGGCTAGTAAAATTATATAGTGAGTGCTAGTCTTGTTGCTCCGTGTGAACGAATCCTGTTATGCGATGATGAATTTTTATGCCCGATAGCAAAAGAACGTCGCATGTATGTATCACTTGCAAAAGGAATCTATTATAGTGAAATTTCGGGTAGCTTATGTAGTTGAAAATTTTTATAGAATGTCGCATTAGGTGGTTCGGGCATGTGTAGAAAAAAAAAAAAAGGAGTAGAAGAATAGAGAGTGAATAAGGTGGAAGACAATCTTATTACTAGAGGTTGAGGGAGGCCGAGAAAATTTATGAACGAAATCATTAGGAACGATTTGTAGGTTAATGTTTATATTTAAATATGATGTGATTTAATATAAATCATTGTGGGTCGTTTGACTTTTTTAGTCAGCCCTACTTAATAGAAAAAAGTTTGATTGTTTGTTGCCGGGAATTTTAGGTATTCATAGTGGTGCTTCTGTTTTTCTGCATAAGTTAAACATGTTGATGAATTAAAAATATATATATATATATATATATATATATATATATATATATATATATATATCGTTGTTGATTTTATTTCTTAATTCGTTTTATGACAAGATTCGATTTTCTCTGGCAGTTTTGCCTGCCACCCGCAATTTGAATGATCAGGGTAGATGGGATACCGGCGGCGGTCATTGGCGGCAAGGGTATCAAGATGATAGAGGAGCTGGCCTTCTTCTTGGTCGTGGATGTTATCCTCAGAGGCAGAATAATAGATGGGATTCTGGCGGCGGTCATTGGCGGCAAGGGTATCAAAATGATAGAGGAGCCGGCCTTCTTCCTCGTCGTGGATGTTATCCTCAGAGGCAGAATTTTGGATATGGAAATAGGTTTCAGGTCGGTCGCCATGATGAGCGCTTTGTCTCTGAGTTGAAGCTTTCAAAAAGTGAAGAAACTCTGTCAAGAAAGTGCATTGCTTTTCAGGAGGTCGGGGAATGCTATTTTCCTATATTTATCTGCTGCTGCATCCAGCAATTTATTGTTCAATTTTCTTTAAGAATTTGAAAAATTATCACAAAGATAGAACTTTATGTGTCAATATCAAACTTTACTGTGTTGAAACTTTTGAGCCAAGGAAAATGAATTAATTAATGGAGAAACAAATTATTCTGTTTGATTTAAAAATTGAAACTACTTTTTCTTTCCTGTGATGGTTTTTTGATGCGATGCTTAAGTGAAATGTTATAAATCGCCTTTTTGATTTATACTTTCTGATTATGACATTATGTTATCTTGACTATTCTGGTAGCCTTGTGAAATTGCCTGCTATAGTCGTGTAGAAAGCGGAGAAGTATACTTTGATGATCGTAGCTTGGTAAGCTGTTTGATATCCTCAATTACTTTATTGCTTTTCGTTTCGTTCTATTTGAAATACATTGCCATGATATTATGCTCATTTAAGTGTTTTCTTTTCCCTGTTTATTTAGAGACCTTTTAAGCGCCATATTACTGAGGATGTTGGAGCTGATCTGAATGAAGGTTATGATACATTCATTCCCAAGAAAGGTACATGATTTGTATATTAATCTATATTCCTGGTTTGTGAATTTAATTGGATTATGGAATTCTAGTTGGTCTGTTTGTGCGTGAGAAACAATGTCCAGTGTTACACCACCATCTATATTACAATACTTTGGTTCTGTTTTTTAATTTGTAATGCAGACTTCGGCTCAGACAGCTTTGGTGATTTTCTTGCTTGCATTAGAGACAAAACTGTCCCTCTTCAAAACATTCATTTTGTGGTATGATATGCATTATGATCTTTATTTTGAAAATATTTTAATATGTTTCTAAAGTAATTTCTGATCATTGTGCATCACTCTTGTTTTATCTTTGCAGACATTCCGTAACAATCTTAACAAGGTAATCTTATCTGATCTTAGTTTTTTAGAAAACTCGAACCCAATTAGTGATAACCTTTGTTGTTAAATTTAATTGCAATTGACTAGCATGTGAACTTTTTTTGGCATTGCCCTGGTTTTCCCAATAATCACCAGGTCAGACACAAATTGTGGTTGTGGTACTGCGATTGCCGGGGCGTATGAGTATTAACTAAGTACTTTTGTCTTGGCAGATACTGGCAACAGCTTATATTCGTCGCGAGCCTTGGGAAATGGGGGTGCACAAAAGGAATGGTGTTGTGTATCTTGATGTGCATACGTTACCAGAAAGACCAGAAAGCGATTTAGATCGTAGGAGGTAGGCTTAACTACCTTTGACTTTTTTGATTCTTGGATCTGTGAATATTTAATGTAATCAACAGAGTGGCAATGAAGGCAGATTATTTTGGTATGTCGACTGTTCTAAAAGATAAGTAATCAATATAATAAAAAGTGTTAATTTATCTATTTATATTATTCATTGGTAATAAAATTTTAATTTATTATTTAAAAAATATATTATAAAAATTATATTTGATATTTTTAATTTAAAATTAAATAAATTAAAAATTTATGATTCAAATGAAAGAAATATACAAAATAACAATAATTGTATAAATAAATATATGACAAATTACATTTAAACATAAATTAGAAAATATGATTTAAGTTTTAAAATTACATAAATAATAATAATTTGATTGAGAAAGTGATTTAATTAAAAAAAAAAAAACTTTTGGAGGAGCATTCAAACAATAAAACGCTTAGATCCTATGTTCCATAATCTTCTCTTCCATTTCTCTTTCTTCTCCTTCCTTCCTTTCTTTCATCTCAGAAGCTTACTTTCCATCATAGAAGATGCTTTCGTTATCAACAATTTACAGCAAAATATGTTTTCGTGCGTCTTCTCTAACGTGTCCCCAAGATAAAGTTGCGTCTTTCTTGTGTATCCAAGAACAGGGTAATGTCTTTTTTGTGTGTTCAAGAACAAGGCAATGGCCAGCTCAAAGGAAGGTGTGTCCCCAAGATAAAGTTGCGTCTTTCTTGTCTATCCAAGAACAGGGCAATGTCTTTTTTGTGTATTCAAGAACAAGGCCATGTCTAGCTCAAAGGAAGGTGTTCGATGCGATGTCGTACACACTTTTGTTGTGTGGACACGGAAACAACACTTTATAGCTGCTCGTTGGATTGGAGGATGTTGATAACTCATATCAGAACCAACCCACACGAGGCACGAGTTTCACGACCTCCATTATTGACACCACCGATACACTCTTGATGATCATTGCATTTGCACTGATCGACGGTTGTTGCCTTCACATTCTTCTTCGCCCTCGTAATCCCCTATGATTGTTGCTCTTGTAATCCCATGTGAGTGTCGCTCCCGTTGTAATCGACGCTTTTCACCTTGATCGTTGTCACTGTCGCTGACACTCTTCATCCTCGCTCGTTGCCCTCGCTGCTGCTTATGATTTTCTACTCCGTTTTCTATCCACACCTCTGATACTTCTACTCCACTGCGTTTTGTCTAGGATTTATTTAGAATTTGAAGGCTTTTGCTCTTTTGCAATTTTACTCTTCATTTTGTTCAGTTTTTATGACTCTATAAATTTATTAGTTGTTTTCTATATTGAGCATTTTATGAATTATGAGCTTTTTTAATTATATTACTAATTATGAACTTGTTTTATGCACTTAGTTTTTTTTGTTTATATTATTTTTAATAATACTTCTTTTTTAAATATAATTTTTCATCTGTTCACTTCCTAGTTGAGTTACAATTTTAGAGCTACAATTTTTGTCTCGTTTCAGATCTTCGAGTTTAGCAACATTGTTCATGTTACACTACATGGTCGTTCTTCTTGCACCTCCATCCTCTTGCATCCCACTAAATTCTAAAATCCTCCTTATCCTTATCCTTATGAATTTTGTTCCGGTTTAGGAATGATGGCCAAACCAGAACAATAATTCTCTCTCTCACTCCTGAGTTCACCCCCCTTTTTTCCTTAATCCCCTATGTATATATAGAGTCCTTCAGTCTTTAAACTGCTATTTTAATGCCAGATCTTTAGCTAACCAACCTACCCACTTCTCCACTATTCTCTCATGAAATCTCGCATGTGGGTGGTTATTCCTAAAATCCAGTGATATTTGTTCGTTACCTCGGCCACCTCGGCCCAAGTGCTCGTTACCTCGGCCACCTCGGCCCAAGTGCTCGTTACCTCGGTCACCTCGGCCCAAATGCTCGTCACCTCGGCCTATGACTAAAACT
>Ga0209589_1007736_pt1 | contig 17125 bp, 15 predicted proteins | sample CowpeawhiteBW_FD_187525 | JGI IMG/M metagenome (GOLD analysis project Ga0209589, IMG submission 187525) | Root nodule microbial communities of legume samples collected from California USA - Cow pea white BW (SPAdes) (version 2) | ecosystem: Host-associated > Plants > Roots > Nodule | place: USA...
TAAGAGTGTAAATAGTTGATTAAAAAATCCAAGAACAAATGTGCCCTTCAAAGAGGGGAAAAAAATCTAGACAGTGGATGCGTTTTCAGGTCAAAGTCTTAAAGTGGCAGGCCTTGATTACGTGCATCCCTGTTGTTCTGTAACAGTAGATGCAAAAAGAAAATGAAAGGAAAAAAAATGTAACAATTTCCTTTTTGGTTCTCATGGCTTTTAAATCCAATATTGGATGTATTTCACACGTAGTTCACATATATATTTCATTTCATTTTATTCTTATGTATGGCTTCCCATATATTTATAAATGTGGTAAAAATTATCATTGGAGCTTCGGTGTTTTTTTCTTGTACTTTATGATGCAGCTGTTTTTCTAACATATTTGACTTTTCACTGACAATTTTCACTATTAGACTCAATGTCCATTGTTTGCTTCTTCTGTGTTCTTGATAACATCACATTGAACATCAAACTAAAATGGTTTGTGTGGTAATGTCAGAATCATTTTTTAGAAGGTAGAGTTCTCACATTTAAATGTGTATCTTATGATTTGCGCGTGTTAACTTTCTGTTCCTTTGCATCAGGCTTTTTTTTTTTAGAGTCTTCTTACATCAGGCATTTGAACTTAATTTAAACTTCATCTAGTCTTTATGTATTTGTGTAATGAGTAGACTCCATCTAGTCTTCAAACACAATACAGAATCTCTTTATTTTCTCCACTTATTTTATTTAATTTAATCCCCACACTTTTCTCCTCATTGATTATGAAAATGTTAATATATTTTGGTTTTAGTATAATAAGAAAGCAAAATTACAATTTTAATATAAGAACTTTAATTGAATTTTGTTAACAATTAACATGTATTTAGTATTTAGTAATTGTTAAATGTTTATTAAAAAAATAACGTTAATAATTAATACTTTAAATTTACAATCAACATTAATATGAAAGGTTAATATTGTTAGTTTTTCTTTTAATGAATACATGTTATGAAAGGTTAATTACATATTAATGTTAATTTTTCTTTGATAAACATCAATAACAATTACTAATAAAAGCATTGAAATCAAACTTGATTCCTAAGACATCAATATTTTTATCTTGGACGAGATTTTGTGCTTGTACTTGTAAAATTTTAATTTAGCAGAATAATGAAAATAATGAGTTATGTTTAAGTTATAATTTTTAGAATGATTAAAATATCAAACAAATTAAATAACTCAGTTGGTATTAAGTTCAATTCCTAGACTTTTTCCATCCTGAACCTTTACCATTTCTAACTCTGATATTAACTCTCTTATTGTATCACACTTCCACTGTCATCATTACTACAGCTCTGCAGAGAAAGGAGAAAGGAGGGGAAGAACGCATTGAAGAAAAAAAATTATGTCTCCATCAACCATCATAAAATCTCATCTATAATGAAAAGAGAAAATTATATGTCTAGCGTGACATGACTGGCTATATGATGAACAGAATGAATGAGCACAGACCATGGTGGAAGGTTCAGAATTTCCTTTCTCACAACCTTGAGGTTCTGGAACTTTCCAATCGTGAAAAATCATATGGTTATGACGTTTCTGCTCATGAATGCCTACCAAGCCGAGTGCCATTTTCATAATCACCCGTGAGAATGCTCCAAGTATGGCTTCCGTTCAGTCATTTGGTTATAACATTGAAGTGATGCAAATTTTCCAGTATTTGCAGTAAGTCATAGTATTACTGCACAACAGAGCACAGATGGTTTTGCCAATGCAGTGACATCCTTATCTAACTCCTGGATATTAGAGTAAAATGTATCTGATAAATTTCATCCACTTGGCAAAAAGAATAAGACAAATGAGCTCATTGTTCTGATAAGATGGTTCTAATCTGCATCACCAAGCCCATCACTTCCATCACCCCTTTTGGAAATGGGAGTAAAATGTGAATTTGGTTTCTTCTTCTGAGAAGCAATTTCAGCATTCTTCCGCAAAACAGCTCCAGGTGATGGATATGGTCGTTGTTGAAAGAGAGGACCCTGAAATTGATCGAGAAAATACTTATAGATCATGTTCAGTTGAAGAATGTCAAGAAAACAAAACCAAAAATATTATGGCAGACATTCGACTTTTCTCTGTTTCTGCATAACAAGCATCACTGCTACCCACTGGCACTTTATACTAGCAACTCTAGAGGCTAGTTTGGCATCAAATAGCAGCTCAATATCCACCAACTCTACCTGTAATCTTTCATTACACAATTTCAACAACTTTTTTATTGTTTACACACGACATTTTGGCGGATAACTTCATTCAGTTACAAAATTCATCTCAGAATTAAGGCATCCACGTATACGAGGTTAAAGCGTTTGTTTGGTTAAAATTACATTGAAAAAAATAGACATCAAAATTATCAATAAGGAAAGCAACTAAGGAAAAGATAGGAACAAAAGAATTTCTGAAAATTAAAATTAAAATTAAAAAGAAATAATGTACATACTGTTGCTGTTGTGTCAGCTGCTCGTGGCTGCACACCTTTCAGTCCCACGACCCTGAAAGTAATCATACATTTACAATTACTAATCATTTAATCGAGTTTTTCTATTATGTGTGTGTAGCACACACAATACACATACCAGCCACCACGAGGAGCATCAGAATAGGAGCTAGGGTCCATGGGATCCAACTCATCATCCTCAGCATGAGCACGTTTCTTTCCCCCTTTTCTACCCTTGTGAAATGGAGGTTTCGAACTGGTCCTGGAGAAAGAAATTCTAATCATTACAATCCTTTATGACACCAGTAAAAACAAACCCGTGAGATAACTCAATATGAGATGATACAACCGAGCCCACAACTCCCGACCCAACAAACAACTAAATGGACTGTATGATTATTGAGCATTTTGGGAAATATCTATGGTGGCAGAGGTCACGGGACAGAGTAGGCTCTTCACGCTTGATAGATTTCATTTTCTATCATTCTGCATTTACATTCTTGTGTCCGTTGTAATGAGAGCTCTACCTCTGCAGTTATATTGCTTTTATTTATTAATACTGGTTCCTATCAGTTTCTTTTCAAAAGTTCACTTCCCCTTAATTTTCATCAATCATTTCTTCAGAATGCACCTACCACTATTGAACTCTAGGAAGTATTTATCGCAATATGGAAGAGAACCTAAAAGAAAGTGTATTTGCTATACAAGCTTTTAATTTAAGCATACTGTAGATTTTTCATGAAAGCATAGTGTAGAAAAGAGAAAATCTAAAAGATGGACAGCGAAAGATGAAATTTAATTATATATTATTATAGAGGTCTGCCTCAAGGGTGCACAGTAACAAAATTGGCTTAGATAGATTAACTGAACAGAAATGAGCTTTAGTTAAAAATTTAATAGCACTGTAGATCTTCATGCAACTAACCTCTCTTTGTTAGACTTATTATCTGAAATTTGAGAGGGATGTGCAGCACTGCTTTGCTGATTGTTCAAACTTAAGGACAAGTACTGACATTGAGGAAGATTCAGAGCCCTGCATTTGTTAATTTTTTGACAATAAAAACAAAAGAAATATTAGAGATAAACCTATGCTACTAATTTTGTTGCTAATTTAGAAAAAAAAAAAAAATGTAAGCAGATGACGTAATACATGAAGAGAAAAAAAATCAACATTAATTTTGTGGATTTCATTTTCACCGCAGTGAGTGGGATATGTTGTTCTGGTTGTATTTTTGTAGGTTTATTTATTTACAATTAAAGCATATTTCCAATGACCTCCTACTACAATTCAACGTATGATCCAGATGAACTAACACATTACAAGTGAGCAAGACAAGCATCTCTCTGTCACAAATGGTGTTGTGAGGAAAGATCAGAAGGGAATAATGGTTTTCCTTAAAATGACAAGGCCAGTAATTGGTTAAGCCTTTGAACAATTTCATCTATAGCAGTGAAACAAGGCTTGGGTATGTGTAACCCCATTGCATGGAATTAGTATACAAAAGCCTAAAGCATGTCACCCACCAAATCTGGTTAACTAATTTTGGTTTTCAGGAAACTTTAATTTTTCTCTCAATTCCCTTTGATGTGGTGTGTCAAAATGAATTATACCCTGTCATTACAGGACTATAATCATCAATAAGCTGAAAATAATGCAGATACATCCTCATTTTCTCCTGTGATAACAATGTAGTCAAGATACAAATTGAGGTAGATACATTCTTGGAAAGAATGACAATAAGACAGAATTATCAACATCACTTTCTATCATTTCAAACTGAGAATTGCTTGAGACCATATAGGATCTATGAAGATGACATCACTAGGAGGTTGCTCCACATAGATTTCCTCGTCAAGATCACTAGTTAGGTGAAAGTTCAACAGACCCTTTACTTTGGTTTTGATTATGTGCTTAAACAACAAAGTATAAAATATAATTTCGTAAGTATCAAGTCTCGTCAAATGCAAGTACATTTGGCTTGAGAGACGAAAACATGTTGCTCTTCACCGAATACAATGGGTCCACCAGGCCAACATGGTTTTCATGAGGCCCTAGATACTAGGTTAAACTATAACATGGTTTTCAAGAAGCCCTAGATACCATGTTAAAGTATAAGAAATATAGAAACACTGAACTAAAACCGTGTGTTACTAAGACAACATGAATGCTTGTATTTATATTGAGAAAATAAAATCAATACAATAAATAGAAGAGCCATCATGTTCGGTAATGATTAAGATACGATATGGTGATAAATAAAAACATGCCTAATAAAACACATAAATCCAGATATTCTTCATTCTAAAAGATTTGTGCCTTGTTTATGTAATTATAGCAATAAGAATTCTCCAACATTAGCATGTTTGGTTGGGATTATTTCTAAAGAAACAATCGCTCAAGGGTAACCATTCTCCAGAAATAAGCAATTATTTCTTCCTAAATAAGATGAACAAAACATAAACAAAGACCTCAGTAATCATTAACAGTAACAACTCTCCACCTTGTACAGTGATTGCAGTAAGCCCATGCTTGAACAAGGCCAACACCCCAACCACCACATCCCATGCACCGTGGTAAATTAGATGATTGGTCATGTCCATCACCAACAGAAACTTTGCGAGCTAAATTAGGCCTCTCCCATTGTGATACATGAGTTTTTGTATTGTAATAATATTTATGACCTGAAATACAAAGAAATAATTGATACAATAAATTACAAAATTCTAAAAACAATGGCAAAATAGAAGAAAAATTAATCGTACAAGTACAATCAAGTATATGGATAAACTGGCTCAACAACACAAGCCACTCTAATAAAAATCACTTCGCAAGTGTTAAAACGTTTTATTTCTCTACCAAGAAACTAAAGTGTATATTGAACCTGGTAGCATATATACTTGGTCAATGAAAATTTGTCATGTTTATATCAAACAACAATGAATAAAGAAACAAATACGTTTACTAGTTGACAAAACAAAAACATGCAAAAGGGAAGAATAAATAAATAAATGGTCAAATGTTAAAATTGTTAAACTATAAGAAAGAGAGACATTAAACTGAAATCATGTGTTTGAGATAACACGGATGCATATTTATATAGAGAAAATGAAATTAATGTAATAAGTAAAGGAGATTTGATATCCTCTGATAATAAAAATACAATAAAGGAATGTTAAGATATCATTAATATCTTATTTTTGTTATTAGTTTTCATATGTATTTTGGGCTTTGCGCATATTTTCTTTATTATAAATACAACCCCTATGTGTATTTTCTACACAAGGAAAATTAATCTCAAATCCTATTTTCTTTATTCTCAACAAGGAATAAATAAAATGTTCCTAACAATACATGTATAATTTAGATATACTTGATTACATAAGATATGTTCCTTTAGGGGGTTATTGTTTCGTAAATATACTGGGTTAAACTCATTTCTATTATCGGAGGAGGTCATCGTTAGTTAGTGATGGCTAGATAGATTTCAAAAGAAAATTAACAGTTATAAGACTAGCAGGGCATTTGATATAAGAGAAACTTTTCACATCTAAGAATCATGAACTCATTGGAGTCTCCTTAGAATATAATCAATAAAACTCATAGAGACCAGATGCAACCACATGATAATTATAGCTGAACCTGTTGTTTCATCCAATGACTCCACCCAATTTTCTGGAAGATGTGAAGATGATGGTGATTGCTCAGTTAAGTATGATTCTTGAGGTTTTTCCCATTGACTCTTCCCTGTACTTTCATTATAATAATAACATGCCCCACTTTCAGGATCTTTTGCCTCAACCTACATGGAAAATTAGAGATTCATAAGCTAGAAGTAGTAAAGTATTGATAAAATTAAGATATGTTCAATGTCCAAACTTATAATGCGCAATAAGATATCATTATGTACCTTCAAGCCTACTCATGAACTTCTACTTTGGAAAAAAATTATTTCATTAACTGGGTACAGAGTAAAGCCCAGCATCTAATTTCTTGTTTGTCAAGCCTAAGGTTTCATTCTTCCATAATTCACATGCCAAAACTTTCAGTCAACGAGATTTTATTTACCTTCCCTTTTGGTTTTGCAAAAAGATATACCCAGGATTGTGGTGATGATTAAATATTTAGCAGCTGTGACACCAAAATCTTAATTCTATCTTTTTTTCTGTAGAAAATACAATTTGATTTAAGACGGTCCAGGACTGATTAAGAGGTTTAAATAGCTAAAGGCATATGCCCAGAAATATCCCACCGAAATTCTAAGGCAAACTGTATAACATGTGATAGTGAAACATACCCATCCTGGTGGCAACTTTTGATTTTCCGTATGTTCAGCTGCAGTGGCTTTCTGAAACTCAGAAACAGGTAATATGTAAGGTAGTTGAACAGATTGAAAGTAATTACAGTAAAACACTTACGAGAATGAGAAAATAGAAGTTAAAGTCGCAGCACAATAGTTTAAAATGCTAGAATATCTTGTATTTCAAACCACAAATGAAATTTTGTCGCACAAAGTTGTGGAACGAGACCTCAGAAATTGATTGTCATTCGCACTTCCAAGTAGGAAAATAACAGAAAAGAAAACATAAACAGGGGAAGGAGGGGAAAGTGAGTATGATAGCAAATATAATCTAAGATAATATACTTACAATATCTTCCGTACATGAATTGTCTCCAAGAATACCCCTAGCTCTCAACCTCTGCTTGAGGTACTCAGGCAATTCTTTAGCTGCAGGTTTTTGTTCTGGGCATCTATCAAGTATAGGATCAGACTGACTGATGGCATTGTTACCTACTTCACAGTTCCAGAAGCCACAAAACTTAAGGTACAAGAGTCTACAGCATGAGTACAAAATCTTTGTAATCATATTTACCTGCAGTAGTATTAAGTTTTGGACCATCATAATAGGCACCTCCACCAGGCACACCATATCCATTGCCTATTTCTGTGTTACCTGATACAAAATGCATATGATACCAAAGTAATCAGACAAGCTATTACCACTAAAAAAACAATCACACGCAATATTGTAAAAATCGCGAGTAAACTCGCATACTCATCTGATCCCACAAGTACAGGGGACCTAAAAGCTGACACAGATGGAAGATCTGGAGAGGCGCAGATCACTGCAGGATCGCGTTTGTCAAATCCCAGAATTATGCACCACATCAATCCTTTCCACTTTTTGCAACTAGGGTTCAACAGCCCATTTGTTGGCTAAAAGACAAGACTCAACCCCACCCTAAAAGAAAAGCCCAACTCATATGGCCCTTTTGTTCTGATAGGGTTCCTCCCACCCATTTGCAAATCAGAAACGGAGGAGATTACTCATGATGCCGTGCGCACCCCTAATGTTGACGCTGACACTGCAGTCAAACAACCATAACTGTCATCATTGACAGCCATCAAAACACTAATGTCACTACTGACGACAGTAGCTTCTCCTTTGTCAGCATCATAGAATATTGTTGCCAAGGATGCCTTCACAGTCGTCAACACTTGCTATGTTCTATTGTGTCTTTACTTATTTTGTTCTTGTGGGAGAGTGTTCTCTGTTCTGTTTAGAATTTGAAGAAAAAAAGAACGGCATCAGCTAGGGGTGGTTGGTCACACTGCTAGAAGAGGAAGTGGCATAGGAGCAAGGACTGATCCTGCTTGGAGTCAGTGTGTTTTAATTGGTGGGAAAGCAAGAACTGTGAAGTAAATATTGTGAAAAAGTATTAACAGAAGGAATCTATTGATTGAAGCATCATCTAGCAGGATTTTCAAATGATATTGGACATGTAAAGCAGTTCCTAAAGATGTTAAAAAATTAATTTTGGATGCTGTTTATCAGGTGTGCAAAATTTGATTAAAAAAACAAAATTCAAAGAATTTGAAAGGGGAGTAGTGTCAGTAATTCAGAAGATACTAGAAAAGGACTAAGGCAAGAAGAGAGTTATGACTCATCAAGGATTTTCAAGAAAAGCGGAGTAGGCAGCCAAACTACTATAAATGTCATTTTCAAAAAAAAGTGAGAGGGAGGATGCATATCAAGAATTGCTTTCTTTTTCTACAACAATGCTATACCATTTAATGTAGCAACAAGTGAAGAGTTCTCAACTTTGGATGCTTCGGATGAAAGCATATAAGTTAACGTTGGAGAAGATGTTAGTGCTGGTGTTGCTGCAGCAATGGATAATTTGGAGGTTCCTCCAATTGCTGATAATGATGGTCATGGAAGAGATGACATTAATGAAAACGAAGAAGTGGAGAAGGATGCTTATGCTGCTTTTAATATGAATGGTGTCCTTGGATTTTGTTTGTATTAAGCATCCATGAGTTCCTTAGTTATTTTATGAGTAATTTTATGAATTGTGAACCTATTTTTAGCTGTGTTATTCATTGGATCAAACTACTTAAGACTTATCATGAGTTATTTTTATCGCTGCATTATTTTTAATGCATGCACAGGTCTATGAATATAACTTTTCGTATACTCATAACACTCACGAGTCAACTTATGATCCTCAAGTTTGACAGCATTGTATAGATGAAATTATTACTATTAGTGATGTGTTTCAAAGAGCTGATTCTTAGTTTATTTAGGCTTATCTTATGACATAAGTGCTTCTGTAAGTATTTGGAAGAGCTAAAAAATAATTGCTATGATATATTTACAAGCTATCTTAGCTTCTCTCAATAAACTCTCTACTATAGCTTATGAAAAAATTAACAACTTGTACGGAAACAATTTAGCCCTGCCTCATCTTCAATTATTGAAACAACTTATAAATAAGTGTATACATCATAAGCAATTATTCGGTAAGCACTTAAATAAGCTGCTTACCGTCCCTAACAGACCCTACATTAGGGTAAACTTGTAAAGTAATATCTAATTCCATTCAAAGAACCCCCAGAGTTTGCCTGAATATTTCCTATGGTTAATCCATTCAAAGTGCTCTAGCTGTTCCTTTGGGGGAATTACTGCGTTAAGGAACAAGGCCAGCCCAAATTCCACAAGGATGCTCATATTAACTGTCGTTCTTGCCTTTCCGTTTTCCTTTCTTAAAACCTTATAAATCCAACATGATATAGTGGTATGATCAACCTTACAATATGTCCTTTATTATTAAAACCAAAATTTTAGATCTGTATTTAGCATTTCATAATACTTAAGATTAAAATAGAGAGAAATTATATTTTTCGAGGAAGGGCCCGTCTTATAATCTTCTATTTATAATGAAAAAACTGATACAAGAATGGAAGATTAAGGGACTGCACACCTAGATACAGAATTAGGGACCACAGTAGCTACAGCTGATAGAGTTCCCAACACACTATTCCCTACTTAGACTTAATGATAATACATAGATGTAATTATTCTAACATTAATTTATACTCTTTCCAGTTGACAGATGCTACCCATTTGTTTACCGCCCATCCTCTACTACCTGATGCTCTCCCTTATTTAAAGATCCATTGAGGAATACCTTTACAGATGTATGAATGCTACTCTAATATATATACACACAATATTATACATAAATAAGACAGTTATTTACTTCTCTTGTCAAAATCCTTTACAACCAAGGGTTCTCATGTTTGTATGAAGGGGATGGACGCATGATTTATTCTGCATTTCTATAAAGATGTTAGATGTCGATTAAATGTAAGAGCCAACAAAATGGGAAAAGAAATATTATGAGAAAGAAAGGTCCATAAGAGTTGAGCGTCCCGAAGTCCAAATGGAAGAAGAAGATTGTGCAATGTACAAAGAAAATGAAGTCATAAATGAAGGTAAAAGTATAAAGTAATATCAGTCCACCAATAACATCAAGTCACCAATGCCCCTTAATCATTGAACTGGAGAAAAAGGAAGCAAAATGGTACAGAAATAAGAATACTCGGTTAAGTAAACTACAGACCTTCTTCCACACGTGCAGCTTTCCCACGTTTAACAGCCATTTCGGCCCTATGCTCTGTGGCCATTTTCAACAAATGCTCCTGTTTTTTTAAAAAATAAAAACAAAAAATAGACAAGCTCAGTCTAACTCTCCTACTCTCCAAAGAAATAAAATTAATCCCAATCACGTTTTTGCCACACACCTTCAAAGCGTTGGGGTCGCGCCGCTCTGAGAATACATCCAAATTATCCTCATTAGGTGCAACAGCAGTTCTTCCCTCTCTGGAATGGCACAACACAAACATCTAACTCAACAATCCCACTAATTGAACAAAGAAAGCATTCCACATAATTGAACAAAGGAAAACAAAAATCAACACACACCTTTGACTCCTTATGACATTTTGCATCGCAATTTCCTATCAACAAAAACAAATCCAAAACAACCAGAACAGTCAAATAACAACTAACCAAATAAAAAAAAAAAAAAAACCAAAAAAAAACTAACCAAAAAAAAAAAAAAAAAAAACACCAGAGCAAGAACTTAAAACACAGTCCACAAGATCAATAAAACTAAAATTGCACCCACATTTCTCCACAGTCTCAAAAAATCACAAAGAACCCAAAACAGCACTGTAAAAAAACTTGCACAAGGGATAGCAACAAACTTGTTCTCGCAGCACTGCATCCTGAGCAGCAATATCAATGTCGCGCGACCCGTTGAACTGTGCTCCATAGTAGTTCGAAGCGATGTTATTGGAAACTGTTACTGTGGCATCATCCACTCTAGTGTTCACAATAAGATTAGAATTGGAAGGGTTAATTTCTTGTTGAAGGTTGTTGGGGGCGTTGGGAGGAAAAGGGTATTGAGGTGAAGGAGCGGCATGGGCATAGTTTGGCCACGAAGGAACACCTGGAGGAAGTGGTTGATCTTGGGAATTTTCCATGTCTTCTGAATTTGCTCTGCTTAACACACCACAAAATTGGTGAAATCACAACATTGATTTCATAAGGTGCATGAACGAGGATTCATTAAAAACAGAGTCAGTTTGCGAAAAATGAAAGAGTGAAAGTAGAATTGGGTATATGCGAAACAGAGAAGGATTGAAGGGTAAGAAGAACAGAGAGTTTCGCTTGTGATTGTGAATGTAACTAAGAGAGAAAGGGTTATTGAGTTCATACGGTGGATGAACCCTTAAAAATTAAATAAAAGAAAAACATTTATGAGCTTGGAAGGCCTTAAAATTAAATAAAGGTTAACATTGTACAATATTTATATTTTAAAATTTACTTATTGTTTCATTTTTTAAATTTAAAATTGTTCATCTTTTGAATTGTAAAATCTGCCGATTTGTTAATTAAAAATTAGCATTGCTCTTGATTTTAAAAGTTTATCAATTTACAAATTAAATTTCACTTTTTAAAGTGAAAAAAAAAATGAGAAGTGAGTCATAGTTCGTCTAAATAGTCCACTTAAAAAATAATATATTATTATATGAAGTTACAAACTAAACAAATATATGTATGAAACATTATCTACGCATAGTATCTTGTAATAAAAAATTTTGCTTACTTGATGCATAAAACGTGGTTAAACTATGATTTAGCAAATGACGTTGACAAAAATACATAAAAAAATATGATTAAAGTATGTATTAAGAAATTTTCAAGGCTTTTTGAAAAAATAGCATTAGATAAAATATGATGTAATGTAGTTTTAACTTGATAGACACAATATAAAAGAAAATATTACAAGTTTTTTTTTTAATAAATTATGTTTTACTTGTTAGATGTTTTTTTAATAAAGTATAATAACATTTTAATCTATTAATAAATATCACGTCTAGTTCTTGATATCTTGATCAAATCTCAAACTCTCCCTATATTTATGTTTTGCAATGATAGATTACTCACTTTCTAAGATTGGACTTTATATTTAACATCTAATATACACTCTCATGATGAAAACCATGGTTATTTCTAGAATGAAAACAAAAAAGAACAAATTTTTGTTATATATAAATTATTTCGTGTACGTATCAACCCATATTATTTTGTTGTTCTTTCAAAATCTTTGATAAAAAAACGTATTTCTATTATTTCAACTAGTTCTAATTAATAGTGAAATCATATTTAAGTTAAAAAATAGTATTTTAAATTATAAATACCAATAATAATTTCAAAATATATGTGTATAGTTCATTCAACTATAATTTAAGTTAATTTTTCTTTTTATACTAAAAAATAATTAAAAAGATAATAATTAAAGTCGTCCAATTATTACATTTATTTATAAATAAAAAATAACAACTATTGAAAACAACACTTGTCGGATATATATATATATATATATATATATATATATATATATATATATATATATATATATATATACTATTTTTTGATGTAAAATTTATTCTGTTTTTACCAAAATAGAATATTTAATTAAATGTTCCAAAAAATTATAAAATTGTTATTTTTTACTTCATTTAAATTTTAATTCTTTATTTTGATCGACTTAGTTATTACATATTGTTTGATACAATTATATAACAAAATGCATTTCATTAAGAAGTAATAAAGTATTATTATTCAATTTTACAAAAGTAAAATACCTATATTGAATTTTAATTATATTTTCGTAAATTTAAATTCATATATTAAAGATATTTGATTTATTTTTAAAATTTCAGTGCATTACTGTGATAAAAGTTTGAGTTCATTTCAAGAGTCATTGCATTAAGGATACAAACAGAATGATGAAAACACTAAACCAATACAAACAACATGTTAGCTTTCCATAGAAAATAAGTTAACCTATTCTAATAATATTTAACTCGGAATTATGCAGAACAGGAATTGCGGATAAAACAAATAGCAGGACATTCAAGAGTTATGTTTTACACAAAAATAAAATAAACACAGTCCAATGGATTTTTCATTCCATTATCTTTCCTTTCCCTAAACATGAAGAGAAGTTTTCTAGAAGAACTGAAACATAAATGAAAACAAAACAATGTAGGTGCAGAGCTATCTTCCTCCTATCTTCCTCCCTTATCCACCTTTCTCATATCATGCTAATGTTGCGAACATGACTATAGAAATATTGCACACGGATAATTGTGCAAAGTATAATCTTTTCCTTTTGATGGGAAGGGAACAATTACTCTTTTTTACTTAATTTTATTAGGATAAGCCCGATAAATACGTTTTGATGATGTAAATCAAAATTTGTGAAAATTAAGAAACAAAATAAAAGAATACAATAGACTAAAAAAATGAAAAATGAATTTTTGTATTGGAGGAGTGAGATGAGAGATTGTTGATTATAAAGTTAATTTAAACAAGCAATGTATGATGTACATATGAGATGTGCATGTGATGTACGATGCATAATGCATATAGAAGGTGTGTGAACACATTAATAATGGATGACATGTAACACATTAATAATGGATGACATGTAATATTTTCTATTTTGACTATCTTGTTTTAATGAACAAAATTAATCTCTATTTTGCAACTTTTTTCCTTTTTTTATGAGGATTGTAACCGTCTAGTCTTTGATGACGATGTCAGTTTGTTTTTATCCTCATAAGTTACCAAATTTCTCATGGCTCTGGAAATCTCACTGTATTTATATGTCTTACAAATGTATGACATGATCATTATTGATATAGAACAAGAACGCACGAGTAAGATGAAATTCTAGTATTTATTTGTGGAATTGAGATTGTAGTTACACGAGCCGAAAACAAAGGTTATAGTTATATCACTAATCATCTCATAAAACTCACTGTTTGTAAAATTTTATATATTTATATATACTTAATGTAAGATTTTCAATTTATATTTAGATTATTATCCATCTATCTGATATACTATGTTTTTTAATCAGATATAAAATCATATTTTATATTTTGTTATAAAGAAAATTTTATAGGTTCATTAAATAAATATATAAGTATTTTAAAAAATGGATAAAAACTATTCACCAGTGCAGTAAGGGTTTTCTGTCCCGATTATTTTCCGCATTTTGTCTCAGGTCTGGAACCAAGACATATTGAGACGAGGTCAAAAGGTATGGCTTCGGTCCTATCTGACCCGAGGCAGAAAATGGGGTATATGGCACCGATTTTTAAACAACCGAGGCAGAAAAGGGGGTATATGGCTTCGGGTGATAACCGAGGCCAAAAGGGGTATCTTTTTGCCTCGGTCTTAGTAGCAACCAAGGCATATTCCACTGCTTTTTTTAAAATAAATTTTCTGTTTTATATTGATTCCCACATTTAAACCTGCATATTTTTTTCACACAGCAGCACAACCATAACAGAATATTTTCTCAAACATCCACAATCCAAAAACATTTAAAAGATAATTGAAATATACACAATCCAAATACATATATCCTAATCAATACTATTGTACATTTGAATTATGAATTTTGCACATGCTATCCTAACAAACTTTATGGACTTCGTGGGAATTGGCAAAGGACTTTTGAATGTCTGCAAAATAAGACATTAAGTTAGTATATAGAAAGACAACTTTAGTATACCAAACTTTAGAATATTGCAAAGTAATTGTTTTAATTCAAAAATATATTATCGTTTCCCAATTAGTTGTAATACGAGCACGCACAATTGTTGTCATCCATTGCATTATATAGTAACCACACTCATATGAGCCGGTTTGTCTATTACACTACATTATATCAACACCATTAAAATCAATTAATGAAGAAAATCAAATCAAACAATTATAAATATATGGATAGAAATATCAAACTTGGAGGGAACACCATGCAAGACATTTTGCCTTAGCCGTTGATCTCCCTGACAACATGTTATGTCCAATAATTGAACTATGATAAAGGGAATAAGTTAGGATACTTTTATATAACATGTCATTTTCATAAGATTGAGATTAGGTTTCTTACCAATCTATCACTTGTCTAAGATGGTTGGGGGGAGGGCGATGCAAAGAGCAAAACCACACAGCAAGGTTCTCCCTTAAGGAAACCACAAGTAATTGCCAATGATGTCTGAGAAGAAAATAAATTTATTGTTATGCATTAAAATGATAGATTATATTCATAAGTTAACAAAAATTACTTACCCAACAATATAAGGGACAAAATAAATTTCTTTTCTGCGTTGAAAGCATCCAGTCACATATGATTGGATATCATCAAACTTGTTGCCTTCATGAGTGAGTTGGAGGTCTACAAACCCATATACATCATTCAGTCTCATAGTTTCAGTGACACCAGACAAATACCTAAACATAAAGTTGATTTGATATAAGTAAATAGATAAATATATCATATAACTATATATAATGATTGAAAGACTTACATCATCCATAACTGAATAATGGTAATATTTAGTTCCTCTTGTCCCCGTGCAAGCTCCAAGACATCTTGGGAATGCAAGTAAAGTGGGATGTCAAGATCTCTCCCAAAAATGTTAGCATCCCAAGGAACCTGCATTGGGTTATCAATTATGATTTCTGCAAGTTGGAGCAATGCACCAAGAGGATCGTCCAAAGAGAGAATAACCTTCTTTGATTGAGGTTTTACCTATATTGATGCAATTTCAGTTAAAATGGAATATAATTTAAGTGTGAATATAATAAACATGTAAACTTAAAAATGTAGTATATTTGTGGGTTTAAGAGTCTGTACCAGGCGAGGAAACATTGGAATGCCTGTGCCACAGTATACACCTCATCTGTTGGCACAGGAACTAAAACAAACGGCATGAGAACCTCCTCTACCGTGACCTTAACCTCATCCTCTGATAACTCCATGCCATGAAGAACTGTGATTGCCTCAAATACTTTTTCACGAGCCACTAGTGTCTTCTCTGTACCATCCTAAATATATAGCTGACATGGATGAGTGTCATCCATGTCATCCCCGGGTGGAGCTAAACAACTCCCCTTTTCGCTTCTACCTGTTAGATTCAACGATTTATTAATGTTATTCAATTACTTTATTAAATATCATTTATTCAATTCATAACTTATAGAAAACAAATTTACCCGTGGGAGGCACAAATGGGTGTAGTTCTGGCGGAGGATCCACTGGCGAACGAATGCCATAATGCTCAAATTGGCACATAAGTTCTTCTCTCACCTGCGTCGTGATCATTTCCTTCATTCTTTGTTCATAATCAGCACCATGACTGCATGAAGACTGACGAGAGGAGGAACTAAAAAATTGGCGTATGCCGACTCCTGATCCAGCACCACGCACTCGTCCAGGGTGCTCAGGTCGTCCAATTGCAGCAGCAAGTATGTCATGACGACCTTCTGGAATGAATCCTCCTTGGGAGGTCTGCTCAACCAACGAATCCTACAATGTAACAAAAAAATTTATAAAAAAAATACAATATAAAACATGAACGAGCTATTTAGATAAGAATTGTATCTTACAATTTTCTCAGAGATTTCTCGTGCAGATTCAGAAGTGTAGTTGCCCGATGAGCGTAAACGGGCTAACTTCCACTTTTGATGACATGATGGTGGTGAAGGAGGCTCAGTATCTTCACCCTCAGAAGGTGGGGGCCTAGATTTTTTCTTTTCTGTCAATATCTTCTCTTCAAGTTTTCTTTACCCACCACGGGATAATATGTGCAGGTTTTTATTTTGAGCACTTATGCTTTGAGCCTTTTTTCTCTTTACCTGTAACATATAAAACTCACTTTATGAATTAGTTAAAATTTTGCATAATTATCAATTGTGCTATTGATGATTTCAAATAAA
>Ga0209589_1007742_pt1 | contig 17118 bp, 10 predicted proteins | sample CowpeawhiteBW_FD_187525 | JGI IMG/M metagenome (GOLD analysis project Ga0209589, IMG submission 187525) | Root nodule microbial communities of legume samples collected from California USA - Cow pea white BW (SPAdes) (version 2) | ecosystem: Host-associated > Plants > Roots > Nodule | place: USA...
AATTCAATACAAATAATATATATATATATATATATATATATATATATATATAATATTTGAACCTGTTTATAATATATGGTAATGATTGAAATTTCAAATTTGCTGAATAACAATTTCTACATTTCCTGTATAAAAATCTTCCATGATTTTAGTATTAAAAAACATATAAAAAATATTAAACAAAAAATATATATTTAGATTGTCGTTGATTTTCTAAGTAATATGTGATTATTGTAGGAAAATAATTATTTGCATAATATAAATATTATGATATATTGTATGAATATAGCATTTGGTAAATGTTCTTATCTTCAAGTACACACAATAGTCTTGTATCATTTAAAAATGAAAATAAAAAAATTAATTATTTTTTAGTTTTCAATCTTTGTAAATATTTTCAAGGACAAAATGTGATGAAATTTTAAATTCTAAAACGGACGACACGATGATTAATTCTAAGAACACTGTATTGATACGTGGAGGACGATGTGACTCAATAAAAAGTGAGTAAAATTTATTTATTTAATATTGTATTTAGTTTTAAATATGACTAATACGAAAATAATTTGATCACAAAAAATAAAAAATAAAATTGGGAATAATAAATTAACGAATAAAACGGAAGGTGAGGTCACGACATGAGTTCCTTGAAGAAGACGCATCCTGGTAGGTCTGGGTTCGGAGCGAGGTTTGGAGTTTGAAGAAGTAGAAGAAGAAAAGAAAAGAAAGATAATAAGCACTTGGCACTTGCATAGCTTTACCCTCCATCACCCGCCACTACAAAACTATGCCCCCATTTCCTTCTTTCAACCTTTTTCCTTCTCTTTCTCTTTCTCTCTCTCTCAACTCTACCACTTCCTAACTTAGACAAAAAAAACTTCTCTTTTTCTCTTCTTCTTTTCACCTCAATTCATCACTTTCTTCCTTCTTCCTGTGCTATGATAGGGTAACTAACTCCCACCATAACACAAATCAACGCAACCCCAGAGGAATTATATATGGTCAGTACTCACACCACTCAATCAATGCAAAAATATCAAACATCCAACCACCCATTTCATGATGTTTTTTCTTGTTTTCATGTTTATGTTTTTTTTTTCTTCGATTGTCTAAAATTTACAATCTTGCTTCTGTTTCTGCTTCTGGGGTGTGGGATCAGAGAGGTTTCAATGAAGACCATGGTGTTGTGGGCGGAAAGGAAGAAGAAAACGTGTGGCCCTCGTGGCTACGGCCACTTCTCAAGACGAGTTTTTTCGTTCAATGCAAAGTTCACGCAGATTCCCACAAGAATGAATGCAATATGTATTGCTTGGACTGTGTGAATGGAGCCCTTTGTTCTGCATGTCTTGCTTCCCACAAAGAACACAGAACAATCCAGGTACAGTGTTCAGCTGAAAAGAAATTGTGTTGTGGTGTTTCGTGGCTCAATTTGATCGAATTATGTTGGGGTTTATGGTCCAAATTCAAGGATTTCTGTTTGTTTAATCTGATTTTGCAGTTTCTTCCTACATTTTTGGGATTTGAATCCAATCCCGTCTGATCGGTCCGAAATTTTTTTGGTTTATCGGTTACACGTGCCATTTAATGCTGAATTTGCGAACTTCCCAAGTCATTAAATCGCCATTTTCTTTTTTCATGGAAAAATTGTTTATCACTCAATTATACCGTCCATTGATTCTGTTCATTCAGATAGATAATTGTATTTATTTTATGAAATTTATGAATTTCTGTATTTTCTTTCACCATCTGATGAGAAGATTCTCTCTTATTTTCTTTCAAATTTTATGAATTTCCAAAGATAAGGAGATCTTCATACCATGATGTGATAAGGGTGTCTGAGATACAGAAATTTCTGGACATCACAGGCGTTCAAACTTACATTATCAACAGTGCCAAGATTGTGTTCTTGAATGAGAGGCCTCAACCAAGGCCCGGAAAAGGGGTCACCAATACCTGCCAAGTCTGTGATCGCAGCCTCCTTGATTCCTTCAGCTTCTGCTCTCTTGGTTGTAAGGTATTCATTCATACACATAAATCCAAATTTTCATCTATTAAAATGGAACTCATAATCCTGATTTCATCTTTGAATTGCAGTAGTTGTTAACGAAGTATATGATGAAGAATTGATTTCGTTTCAAAACTTTTTTAAGAAATGTTATGTGTAAAGTGGTACAATACAACCTTTGTAATTGTAACTACCTCCTACTTTTTTGCTGTATAAAGTATGTAACATTATGGCTGTACTTTTTATGCTTGCTTTGAAAAAGTAAGAAAAATGATGATGGATATGAATGAATGAATGAATGATGTGTTAGACTTTTAAATTTTCTTCTCAGATTGTTGGAACCTCCAAAAAGTTCCGGAAGAAGAAAATGTTAGGTGAGACAGAAGGGTCTGATGGTGAAGAATCAGTGAACGGCATAAGCAATGTAAATGGTGGCAGAAGCAAAATCCATAGCTTTACACCTTCAACACCACCACCAACAGTGGCTAATTACAGAACTGCAAAGAGAAGGAAAGGAATTCCACATAGAGCTCCAATGGGTGGAGGACTCATTATAGAATACAACGTTGTATAGTTGTATAGTGGTTTTTGTGTCAGTCACTCACCAATCAATATTTATACCAAAAAGATACAGCAGTTGTTACCACTTCCTTGGTTGGCACCATCACAAAAATATGCTGAATTATCTTACCTAGTTGCAATGCCTGTGCCCTGTCACTGAGGCCGGTGTTGGAAACTACTGCTCTATCTTGTTGTATAGGACAAAAACAATAGGGAGAAAAAGTTGTGTCAAAAAGCAAGTAATAATATAACATAGAGTGGGGGGTACTTTATGTTGGTGTAAGAATGGCATTTGGGTACTGCTATGTGATGCTAAATGTACATAGTGGCTTGTAGAAAGGAATTGTATAGCATCAAAATTAGACAATAAAAAAATATTGTGAACTCATGATGGGTATTAATTATATTCTCTTGGTTTGGTGCATGGCCATGTCCTTGTCCTCTCAAAGTTCAAAGTTTGTGTCTTGTTTGGCAGATGGAGGAGTGGCTAAAACTTTAAAGTGCTTAACTTAATTGCCTTTTTTCTTCTCTTTTGGTATGCTTTTGGAGCTTGACTTCTTGTCAAAACACTATACTGCTGAACTGTATAGCAACAACAAACACACCATATGTGTTGCTGTTTTCTTGTTTTGCTTCACGCCTTCTCATTCTTTCCAGTAATAATACTTTGACACGCAAAAGTTTTTTACACTCATTTGATACCATTCTTCACTCTTTCTTTGCTTCTACAGATACAAAAATTTACTTTTTTATGACTATTTTACTTCTACCATGTGTGTCAAAGTGTTGTTATGTTACTCTATTCTTAATTCTCAGATTTTGTGCAATGGTATTTTTGTATGTCACTTTCTTTTCAAGATGCTAAAAATGCACATAGCATATTTTACTGTCATGGAGAAAAAAGAAACTCAGAATCAGCTGCATGTCTTGTCTTTTTCTGTACTTAAATGCTCAATCTTACACCAAATGTTGCGACAGTAAATGTTTTTGTTAGGTTTGCTGTTATTTCTGAGAGAGTTTTGTTGGAATAATTTAGGTGTGAGCCAAAGTTTCACCGAATAAAATAAACAAACACTAAGAATAAAGACTCATAATATCATTGTCTTAAAGTTTTAAAATTTTAAAATTTTGAAATAAAAATGATGTCAAATACTTTATATATGTAAGACTAATATCATATATATATATATATATATATATATATAAAATCTCTCAATCATTATCAATTAGTATAACTAAATCATACGAAAAAAATAATCCATAAAAAACATGCAAGGGATGCACCAGTGAAAATTTTCGATGTTGAAAAATTCTTTAAGAGAGTTACTTTAGACATGTGAAAATAAGTACACAACTTGTATTGTAGTTCTGTATTTCTTCCTTGAGTTGTTTATTTGTTAGATCTTTTGTAATTATAGTGGATTCATTATAAAAAGTATTTGACACATTTTCTTTTCAATCCAATAAAAGAATTGTGATTTTGTTATAAAAACTTTAATTACATTATTTTTATCTGAATCATTTTCTTTTCAATCCAATAAAAGAATTGTGATTTTGTTATAAAAACTTTAATTACATTATTTTTATCTGAATCATGTTAATAGATAAATATATGTTTAGTTTTTAATAATTATATATGATGATTATCAAAAATAAAATTAACATTAATACATAAGAGAACTTCTGGTTTTTACATTGTAAATTTCAATTTTTTAATAATATTTTCAATATTAATTGCATAATTAACCTTTATTTTAATAAATACATATAACAATTGATAAACAACTTATTTACTTTAACTATTAATTAAATTTAAATAAAATAAAATAAAATTTTAATAAAATTTTAAGAAATGAACATAAGTTATATATATATTTCCTTTTGATGATGGATTCACTACTTTGAGATATTCTCTTATCATAATAGCAGATGCCCGTATATAATATACATCACATGGTTCATAAAGTGACACATGGAGAATACTACAACGTTTACGAATTCACCACTGAAGAAAAATCAAAAGATTTTTCTAAAGTGAGAATGAATTTAAAAAGGTGAAATGCATATTTAAAAGGTTTTGCCTATGATTCATCCTATTATTTATCCATAAAGGATTCCTTTAAATTAAGGAGAATATGTTCACGAATTAAATTACTAAAATTATGTCTTAAATGGGAATTAACTATAATATGCCTTTAGTTCATTAAATAATTAAAAAAAAAAACGCTTTCACTTGTTCAACATAAACCACCGTTAATTTCATATGAAATTTATTTTTCGTAGTTTTCTTATCTCGAGTTATTCTAGTCTAAATTTGAATATGTTCTTAATGTTTTAAAAACTTATTAAATTTTCGATAATTAGCGCGATTTTTCCTCGATGGAAAATTTTATGAAATTTTTATTTATATTATATTTCTTCTTTCAAACAATATTATTTAAATATTAAATTTATTGAATTTGACTTATTTAAAACTTTGTATTAGATTTACTACAAACAGAAAACAAAGAAAGTTCAAAATACCATAGATCGTGTATTCTTTAATTAACTTAGCTATGATGTCTTTGGGTTGGAATTAATGTTTTGAAAATCATGTTTAAATTAAATTTCTTTAGGTTGTAAAAGATAAATTATTGAAAGCGAAGAATAATAATGTTTCGGTACTTAGGAGTCGAGATTGAGAACAATTTAAATATTCTTTTTTTCTTCCATCTTCTGATATACTTTTTAAAAATTTCACATTTCAAAATAGATAATATCTCAAAAATTCAATAATTATTCTTAATAATTATGCCGGACGAACTTGGATACGAATAATCATGTAAAAATAAATTAGTTAAGTTTATAATTATTTTAGCAAAGAGGTATTGAATTTATTTGGCCTTAACGAGCAACAAAAGGCCATTGGTTTGAGACTTGACTTGAAAAACCAAAAAGTAGTTTAGTGACCGAAACTGTTTGGGGGTGAAAACACAATGAAATTAATAAATTGTTGAACCCTTTGATGATGATGTGATGCATCTACACCGAGAAATACACCTTTTTATGCAATCAAATAGTGATGCCAATTTGGATAATAACATTGTCTCAATCCATTAAACAACTTTATTCAACTTCCACTCTTTCTATATAACAAAATGTTAATTATCAAAACATTTATTATTCAAATTATGTGAATATAATCTGTATATGTAACTAACAAGGACAATCCCTCATTATTCATTGATATATGTAACTAACAATCCATAAATCGTATATAAAAAATTCGTATTCACAATTTAAAAAAGAAAAAGAAAATATTTCAACTCTAAAAATAAAATACTTAACATTAATTAATTTAATGTATTTTTAAGAAAATGAAAAAAAAATCCTAAATTAAGAATTGGACTTTCTTTCTGAAAAAAAAAATTATGTCTGTCATGAAACAAAACAGAGGGACAAATTCGGTCAGATCTGAATTGTAGCAAATAAATGTACTATTGAACAGAAAAATAAACACTTTGGTTTGTTCTTCTGTATTTAACTTCAAATTAATTTCCACCACGTGCCTCCAATTATTGCACATTCCTTTGTTTTCTCAACCATAAATTTATTTATTAATGAATCGAAAACCCTATTGGTGCCGTACTTAATTGAAAACATCGATAATAATATGGATAGTTTAAAATATGATACTCGTGAAATGAATGTCTTCTATGTTACTTTCTCTGTTTTATACAATTCATTTTTTTTAAGAAAAAAATGTTATTTTATATTTACTATTTTTTTTTAAGATAACATAACTTTTTATTATTTTAAACATTTGGATGTTGTATTTTGAATGACACATTTATATATTTTCAAAGTTGATTAGCACTGTCAACTCTTTCGAGATTTTTTTGTAATATATATTTGTAATTGTGCAAAATATATATTTAGACTGTATAATTTTTACTTTTTAGAGTGATGAATTCGAAATTATTTATTTTTTTCCAACAACATTGAAAATGAATCATTTCAAAGTACACAATATAACACATAGCATTTTTTTTAATTGTGTAATCTAACAAAACTGTATATAAAAATACTTTTATCATTTTTTTTACTCCAGAGATATAAGAAGAAATAATCAGATTCACGAAGAAAGCACAAAAGATAATTTCTTTTTGCACCTTCATAATTTAAACTTGCAATCATATACATTATTATACTTTGAGTTGTTAGGATATGAATTTTATATTTCAGAATTATGTTTTATTTTATATTTTAGAATATATAATTCAAAATATAAATTTTTATGTTTCATGTAAATTTGAAATATAGTTTTGTATTCTGAATTATACAAATTGAAATTCATTTATATGTTAAATTATATAATTTTGAATGCATTTTATATTTTATATTTTAGAATATACTATTTAGAATAAAAAAAATCATGGTAGTGCATATTGAAATAATGGAGGTGCAAAAGAAATAGCTGTCTCAAAGCCAATACGAAGGCCCAAAACTTATATTTTAGGTCCAAAAGCAGGGGTCTCGTGAACCAAAATCACATTTGTTATTTGTTATTTTTGAGGGTCCGAATAAAAAAAAAAAACAACCAATTTTCATCTTTTATTTGTTTTTGCAAGTTTCAAATATAGAGTGGAATGAGAAGTTAATGAGAAATTGAATTTCAGAGTGAAGGGTTTGGTTGGAGGAGAAGAGAAGTGATTTTAGCGAAGTCGAAGAAAGGGTTTGTTTTGGTTCAGAATTGTTAGCTTTTGACGATATCATAGCTCTAAAACGATGAGAGATATTTGTCGAAACTTCCAGCGAGGCAGGTTATTGTTCTTCTCTTCTTCATTGCTTTGTTTGCAGTTTCAATTTTCGATGATTCATTAACATAGCGTTGTGATGTTGTTTCTGTGTAATTACAATGCGCAATTATTTCTTTTTATTTTCACTGTTTGTGTGCGTATCTTGTGGGGGCGTGATTGGGCTTTGGATTTTCAGCTACTGGTAGTATATAACTGTATAAATCTGAGCATTTACGTGTTACATTACAGTAGTAATCTATGTGATCAAATATGCTATTAGATTATTAATGTTGAAATTTTTATTCCTCCGTTTTGTGTCATCAGAAATTTTGAGAATGGGTTTTAAGTTGCCGTGGTTCATGTTTCAGCTGTCAATATGGAGAAAGGTGCAGATATTTACATGTCAACAACCAACAGAGAAAACCTAACGTTCAAGGGTTTGGAGGACAAAACGGTTCTCACCAACAGCAAAGTACAAATCCCTTTGGATTTGGGTCTGGTTCTGGCTCACAACAACAACAGAAGTCTAACCCTTTTGGTTTTGGCACTCAGAACAATTCCCAGTTAAATGGGGGGCCTCGTTCTGAGTATAAACCGAACCAATACAAGGTTCTCACTCTTTTCCTGTGTTTATACATGTTGAAAAGGTTTAATTTTTTATATTGTTAGGCATTATAATAAATCATACGACATTGGAGGTATTATAATAAATTATACGACATTGAAGCTTTTTGATATTTGTGGACTATTTTTGAGGGGTTCTCGATGCTACGTCTGCTTCATCTTCACTTTTAGTAAAATAATCTGATGTTTGTTCTTAGTATTGATCATTTACCTCTGAAGCAGCCTTTTGAAAATAAATGGAATCGGCAGTCGTCCAAACCCCAGAATGGTGGAAAATCTGATAACAACCCCCAACCAGTCGATCATAAGTGAGTATTTATCAGTCCATTCTCCATCTCATGAATCATGGATATTTTTCTTGATGTTGTCTCAAGTCAACATGAGGGACATGAGCCCTTGTACTTCAGAATGAGAAACATAACAAGTAGAGGTCTAAATGTCTACGAAGTGCATAAGCACTGACTAATGGTGCTTGAAAGTACCAAACAAACTCTGTAATCTTTGATTGGATCACTGGAGGGCTTTGCCTTTGATCAATTTTGAGGATGCAAATTTTTTGTTGCCTAGGCTCTTCTGCTCTTTTTTTTTTTTTGCTAAAGTGTACAATCCTCTGCATATTTGTCTTTAAATAATTTTCCATTTGTTAAACAAGCAAAGGAAAATTGAGTACCATTGTTTTTCTTTTGTTGGGTTATGTGATTTCTTTTGGAGAATAGCTGATCATCTCTAGTCCTTTTTCATGCTATCTAGTTAATCTTTTTCGATATAAAAAAAAAGGTCTCTATTGTATTTCTTTCTTTTGCCTTATTTTTCTATTGTATGCATAATATTATTGATATACTTTACTTGGTTGATGTAATTAAAGATGCACAGATCCTGAGAACTGCAAGCGCCAGATTGCAGAAGATTTCGAGAAAGAGAAACCAATTTGGATACTTACATGCTACGGTCATTTCAGAGGGTATATTTCTCATACATGATGGTTTGAAAACACTAATCAAACTTTTTACTGAAGATAATATATATTTTTAACCATGTACAACACTATCACCTAATGCAGAATAATATAGAAAAAATTCCATTTTGCTTGAAACCCGTGTAACTGAGCTATGTTGCTAAAGAATGTTGAGTATTATTTCAATTCATCCAATGCAACACTAATAAATGGACCAGTAATCATTGAATACTTCCTCATCCAATATTTGAAAATTCTTTTCAAAGCTACTGTCCATATGATTAGCAAGATCTTAATAGGAACGTTTTCCTTATGCATTACAGAGCTTTAGATGATAGGGTTTCACATGGAAGGTTCACATGCATGATTTCACTTATTATTTAATTTTCTGTAAACTGCAGTTGAATCTTCTTTAGTTACTAATGAGTTAGGCCACTGTCCACCTGGATTACACTAAAACATTTCCTCAGGAAATTTGCAGTTAAAACGATAATACTGGAAAAAGAGATTCTGGTGTAATTGTCACTCTTGGAAGAGAATTTGCTTTAAAGAATCCTAACCAGTGCTGTAATAAGATAACTAAGTATAGATTTTGACCTCCTTTGGTGCAGTGCTCCTTGTGACATTGTTGGTGATATTAGCTTTGAAGAATTGCGGGCATCAGCTTATGAGGATGCTAAGCGTGGGATGAGCTTGCAATCAATAGTAAGAAATCTGACGTAACATGCCTTTAACCCCTTTCTCTCTCCTCTCCCCTGCACATTTTTGGAAGATACCGTGTTCTCTATCTAGTTAATTGCTTTAATTTTCCATATGACATTTCACTTTGACAATTTGTATTGAAGAAGAGCCTCCTTTACTGAATCTTTTGTGTTGACATTTGTAATTACAAGGTTAGTTGTGCTCAAATGTATTCTGTGTCTAACCTGAAAATATGACATTGCAGGTTGAGAAAGAGAGAAATATACTGAAATCCAAGATGCTTGAGTTTCAGAAACTGCTTTCTGAACCTTACCAAAAACCAATAAATTCTTCGCTCGACATTCAAAGACCCCAATCCATGGGAGCCAATGCAAATCTGTTTTCAGGAACATCTCAAAGTAATGGTCCTTTGTCAGTCTCAAGCTTTAGCCAACTGGGTACTTCAATGAATATGGGTTTTGGAAGGTAGGATTTACTGGCTAGAAAATATTTTCCTCATTTTTGGTTGCTTGGTGTTTGAAAACAACTAAACAGAATCCAAAATAAACTACTTGAAGTTGAATGAACTCCATTGGAGTGTGGTTTGTACCCTATAAGGTATTGATGAGACCTGATAGTTTGTCTAATTTGCATTAGACCTCTACTGACACCCTTTTTTCTAGAACTCCTGTCTACTGTGTGTTCTTGTTTAGGATTGTGTTGTAATTGCCAAGAGAATGGAGAAATGCACAAGAGCTTTTATTAATGTCGTATAAGGTTACAGTTTTGTAGATGCTGTTTCAGGCTAGTTGGATATCAGTTTTTAAGGGCACTAGAGTGTCCCAGGTCTTGAAAATTTGGTTTCTGTAAACTTTCCGATAGTGGCTATGTTGTTACATAGGTATTACTTGTGGAATTGGGTATGGGATGTTGTTGGTATACAATGGGTAAGATGCATATCTGCAATCATTGCTTCCCATGCACTGATTATTCTTCATCTTGTACTTTCCTTGTCATTGCTAATATATTTTTTTTCTTGCTTTTGCTTTTGGTCTAATCTGTTTGGAACTATGGTTAGGCCATCTGCACCACCAACAAACACTCTGGCACAGCCTAGTTTTTTTGGAATTGGAGGTATATATTTGGTGTATTTTTTATAGTGTTATGACTATATGTCTTTTGTTTTTCTTGCTCATATATGTCTGACTGTCTGCTATAATAAAAACTAGGAAACTCTTTGGCATCCAATACAGGAAACCTAACCACCAGTGGCTCCTTCGGTATTCAAAGCAACCCCCATTCTACACCAGTGGATATGACAATGTTTCCGGGTTCAACTCAGCAAACACCAGCCACATTCAATAACTCTGGTCCCAATACAATGTTTCAAACAACATCAGATGTCCTGTTGTCGTAAGTTCATAGCGCTTAAAAAGTCCTGAAAGGCAGTTGCCATAATTTAATCACTGTTTAACCATATTTCAAGGTACATCGTTTTTAATCATGTGGAATTAATAAATGACAAAGATTGATTATAATCTGGCCAGTCAATCATTATTGTTTTCATTGAAAACTTTTCAACTTGTTGCATCTTCAGCTTAGTCATTCATTTTCAGTTTAAAAAAAATTGTGAGCTTGAAAATTTCAATTTTATCCATGTCGCATTATTATTCTACTTGATTTAATAATGTAGCAGCAGTAAATTTTTGTGACAAGACTCCCATGATGCTTTCTAATTTATTTATTTTTAAATGATTATGATAAACTTTTTGATTTAAGTAAAACTATTGAATATTTCATCTGGTACGTTTATAAATATTTTTATGAAGAGATGGATAAAAAGTCTCTGAGCTTTTGGGTTCAGCAAAGGACTCAGCAACAAAAGGTAAGAAGTGATGAATGTACCAAGCACCCAATTGCCTCAGGAGGTCACTCCAACTATTCTAATTTTTATTAAAACAGACCAAGTTGCATCTATTGTAATTGTTATGATTTGGATGAAGCTGACTGCATAACCCAATGATAAAATATATTTTGTCAAGCCATATATGTTACAGTTTGTAGATTAGAAAGTTTTTAATGCCAATATCAGTGCTTGTATCGGTTGGATCTTCCTTAATTTTTATGAAACAATTCCCCAGTTTATACTAGTATGTGTCTTCTTGGAAACTTCACCTTTATTCATGCATTTTCTGAGGTTGTCTCTATTTCTTCGAATGCAAGTTTCACAGACTTTTGCTTGAATTTTTATGGTCGTTTTCTATTCTTGCAGAAAGAAGTTACAATCGGAGAATGTGTCAGGAGATGTCAGTATTTGGTTAAAAGAGAAATGGAATCCAGGAGAGGTAATACTATAGTCTTCTGCTTTACTCTAACTGATAGGTTGATAAGTGCTTATGTGCTAACATTTGTTCGTTTTCATTTTGATTTTGTACTGTGTCTGGCAGATTCCAGAAGAAGCTCCTCCTGATTCATTGGTACGGTAGACATTTGTGAATTGGCATCTGAAACATAGGAACCAATGCTGCGTTCCCACTTGGCAAGATTTTGGTTTCGTGGTTGAACTATATATAGATCAATAGCATGTTATAGATCAATATTTGGAATTCATTTGATATGGATTCCACTCCTGTTATGTATCTTTTAATGCCATGGGTATGCCATTGTGTTTGCAAGAAACCTACTATGCAATATCTTTTTCTTGTAAAATAGCAGTAATTACACTTTTTTCAAATGAAAAAAAATTTCTAATTTTTTTTCTTTTACAAGCAGAAGTTTTAAGCAACACATGGTGCATTAAAATTTAATGTAGTTGTAAACTCAAGAGACAATCATTTTGTTTGGTAGATAAGAAGGGGGAAGGAGGGAGAGGGGAAGAAAGTTAATTTTATTAATTTGTTTGAAGATGAGAATTACGTTTAAAATCTGATGGAAATATAACTAATGCAATTACAAATTAAAAAACTTAAGTAGAAGACAAAAAGATAAACGAAAACTGTCTTCTCCAACTAAGGAAAATTGATCATGAAATAAGAACAAACACCTTTTATTTAGCGCATGCATCTCTACCAAATTCAATGTTTTAGTCTCAATAATCATGGCGATAAATTAAGGATGCAACACAGACAAAAATAATTATAAAGATGGCGATACAACACATCTATGTACCCTGTTAGTAATAACGATGAAGACTGGAAGAAGGGCCTAAGTAATTGAATTGCTAACAGAGCTAATCTTTTTACAATGAGTATTTACAGGGCTATTCTTTTGAAACATACTGATCAAAGGAATACAATAAATTCGTGAAAAAAAAATTGTAATTAAATTTCAAAGTGCCAACTCTGATTATACACTGGAAATATGATCAGTGCCAACCGAAGAGGAATCAAGTTGAAATTGAAAAGACTCAGCCAATTTGACTGCATCTGAAATTCTAAGGCGTGTTCCCTGTTGTCCAACAACAGTAGCAGCAACATTTGCTGCTAATGTGCCTATACCTCTCAAATCTGATATACCTCTTAAAATACCATATAGTATACCAGATGCATATGCATCACCAGCACCACAAGTATCCACTGGAACACATGGAGAAGGAGGAATATATACAGCTTCTCCTTTTACACCTATGTAAGACCCTCTAGGACCATCTGTAACAGATACTAGAGGAACAAAGTGGCTCAGATACCTTGCAGCTGAAGCAGCACTTTCCTTTGCTTCAAAATTACAAAGAGCTCTGGCCTCATCACCATTTGCAAACACTAAATCCACACTGTTCCCAATGATTTCCCTGATGAATGGAAAAATACACCAGTTTTACAAAAGCATACATGTGTGTGATCTAACACCAGTTCTGGTTAATTGAATTTAACTGGCTCCTACAGGTTTCATGATACAGTTTAGGCGATGGTCTTACCAAAAATCATCAAAGTGTCTTTCAATGCAGGAAACATCTGAAGCTGTTATTGCAACCAAGGCACCATTGCTTCGAGCTTTTTCACATGCTTTGGTTATTGTTTTAATAGTATCAGGAAGTTCAAATAAATACCCTTCAACAATCAGTATGTTGGTCTTGGAAACAGCACTAGCCAAGGATGCATCATAGTTAACAGTTGAAGATGTGCCCTGATACCAGAATACAGAAATATTTTTAGCAACTTCACCATGTGCTTTGTATAATCAGCAAGGAAGAATAAACACTATAAATTGTTGTTAATATATTTACTTATATAAACATCTTGCTATAGAATCCTTAAATTTATCTTAGTATCCGTTTTGTAGCATACTGAACCTGATATGCAAGCATTGTTCGCTGAGCATCTGGAGTTGTGAGAACTATAACTGTTCCAGTTGTTCCATCTTTGATAGGCTCGGAAAGAAATTGCACATTTGCTCGGCGCAATTTTTCCCTGTAGAATTAAAAGAAAATGTAAACAAACAATACATTCATCAAATCTCACTTGCCAAAACAAAACTGGCGGAATCATTAAATAACACAAAAACTATGTGTCAAAGATGAGGACACAGTTCAAAGGGATTATGTGTGCGACTACACTGCATGTTTTGGAAGAAAAAAATGAGTACTTCACAGTAATAGAATATTTAATATACAGGGATAAAAAATATAAAATTTTGCATGGTTGATTCCATATACAATCCCTCTTCCCCTGTATTATCTTTTAAGCTATCATTATATGATCTACTTGTGGGCTATCTTTAGAAAGTGCACATCTCAGATACCAAAATCCAGCCAATGGAACGCCTCTGATTTGAGGAAGAACAAAAACATAATTACCAATCCTGAATTGTGATCAAGAGCACCTGACTATGAAACCCGGACACACCTCATCAATGAGGTGTTCCGTGTCGGACATGTATCGGACACTGACACATGTACGATACTCGTATCAGTTAAGTGTCCAAATTGAAAGACATTTTTTTGTCTTTGAGATGATTTTGGCATGACTCCAACACAATGTTAATAACCACACATTCAATGATTTTCTAAAAAACTCATAAAATTGTAAACTTATCACATAAGTTTCTATTATGATCACTACTACTACTACATAGGATAGTGTATGGTTCAATTACTACCATTATGATATTATCAGTGCAAATAATGAAGACAAACCTGTAGAAACCCCCCAACAGATCACTCCCTACACTACCGGTCATTGCCACACTTATAGCAGGAACTTTGAGCGAACGACTTCCAAGCCTTGCAAGAGCAACTAGGGTATTAGAAAGAGATCCACCAGCCGCAGCTTTATAGCTGCACCCATCCATAGCCTGCAAAACTCTACCTCTTTCCTCGTGATTTACCACTTTCCGCGTTCCCTTCTCTAACCCCAACTTCTTCAGAAAATCATCATCAACCATGCCAGAGAAGTCCACCTACAAGAATTTCCAATAAAAAAACACCTTCAATAATCATTGCTGTTGCCAGAAAAAATGAAATAAACAATCGTGTCCATAGCAACAAGACAATGAAGGTATAAGCCATATGAGCAAAACTAAAACTTTGTACGTTTTTCTGGTGTTACTTTCTGATCATAATTGAAGTTTGACTCGGTAATGACTTCAATACAAACATTGATTATTAGCTGACTTGTAACGCCAATCATAAAACCCCAATTCTGATTCGTCAACAAACTGAAAACACTAGCATTATCTAACTTCTATCACGGCATAACCCATCATAAAACAAGAACAAGGAAGATTATAAAATTTTAGCAGATTGAACCGTTTCTCACAAGGGAACAAAAAACACAGAACATACACGAAACAATTCTTAAATACAGGAACAGTATATATACAGGGTGTGCAAATTCGTAGAGTTTAACCGCAATTATGATGAATAAATGGAGCAGAAAGGAAAAGGGAATCACCATGGCTTGACCGAGACCCAAGACATCCCATCTTTCAGGCAATTCTAAGGAGCTAAGACTCTCTTGGCCTTCTTCTTCTTCGTCGTCATCGCAACTAGCCTTCATGGGTTGTTGTTCATCATCTTCTTCAATACCACTTCCATGTTGTGCACCATCGGGGACTCCAGGCCCACATCGGGCGGAAAAAGAAGCGTTCCTTCGGCAGCATAAGATAAATTGGGGAGTTGGGGCATTTGAGAGTTTTGGGAGACAAAGGAAAGAAAGGTGTGGTGTAGGAAAGAAGAGAGAGGGGGAGAGGTGAGGTGAAGAATAGATGGGAAGAAGAGAGAGAGGCATGGAAAATTATTTTGGTTGCTTTGTTCTGTGTCTGGTCTCTGAAGAGAGGGAGAGAGAGACACAAACACAGAGGAACCAAGGTTAAGGTTTGGATGTGGTGGTAATGTTGAGAGACACGACACAAAGATAAGGAGAGGAAACTAACCAAAACCAAAAGAAGGAGGAAAGAGAGGGAGTGGACAACTCAAATTACGGAACCACCCTCCTCAACGTAACTTCCTACGGATTCTAGAATCTCCAGGTCCCACGTAACATCTCTCCACCCTTTCCAAATATAAAGAAAATAATAATAATAATGGAGTTTTTATTTTTTTAATAGGATTTAATATGATATTTTAGTTAAATCGAAGATGTGATATGTAAAAAATATGGATACCTTGTCAAAATTTAGAAAATTTATGTCATCTTATGTTAATCTGTGTTAATGTTGGGTTGGGTTTGTCTGGACTGGAGAGATTCATGGATTTATTTTAAGGGATTTGAATTAAGATGATAAATTTGGGAGGAATTCAAAATTGGAAGAATGGAATAAAAAAGGAAGACACCTAATAAAAATGTCTTTTATATTTTTTTATTATAAATTATTATTGAAATTTAAAAAGTAATAATTAATATAATAAAATTGAAAAAACAAACCATTTGAATATATATATATATATATATATATATTAAATCTTGTGAATAATTGATGATAATAATAGTAACAATAACAATAATTACTGTCATTATAATATTTGAATATTTAAAATAATACGTAAATATTATTAATAAAATTTATTAAATCTTGTACATAACTAAAATAATTATTAAACCATGTATGTAATTAATAATAATAATAATAATATTAATAATCATATCAATTATTAACTAGCATAAATATTAGTGTTATGTGTACGTACTTTTAAACATTTATAAATTATTTAAAAGGTGTATATAATAATTAAAATTAAAAAGTAAAAAAATGTGTATATAATTATAGATATATAAATATAGATAAAATATTATAAGTAATTTTATAATAAAAATAAATAAAACACAATAAGTAGAAAATATTATAAGTAATTTTAATTAAATTTGAGAAAAGTTACTAAAATGGTAAAATAATAGATAAGTTTATTAATGAATAATTATTTGAATTAAAAAAAAATAAACACGAAAACGATAAAACTAAAAAACTATTTTTTTTTTATTATGAATTGTTATTCAAATTTAAAAAATAATAATTAAAAATATAAATTAAAACAAAATAGAATATATATATATATATATATATATATATATATAAATATA
>Ga0209589_1007745_pt1 | contig 17116 bp, 8 predicted proteins | sample CowpeawhiteBW_FD_187525 | JGI IMG/M metagenome (GOLD analysis project Ga0209589, IMG submission 187525) | Root nodule microbial communities of legume samples collected from California USA - Cow pea white BW (SPAdes) (version 2) | ecosystem: Host-associated > Plants > Roots > Nodule | place: USA...
GTAATGTTCTTTTATTATCATGTATGGGATCCCTTCTTTAGGGTTAGGGTTAGGACTGATGACTCTTTGTATTCTGCCTATTTTTTCTTATATAAACAATGGTAAAACAGTAACAGTGATAGTTTTTCACTGTTTCATTTTCTCTAAACTTCCTCAAGTACAACCATACTTAGATGCAGTTGTGGAAAAATGAAGTCCCATATTGGTAAGTAATACAGAACACAAGTGCATATAAAGCAAGGGAAGGGATGTCAAGTCGAACTGGTCAAGTCATTTTGGACAGACAATCCTATTCGAGTTGAAGTCAAAATCACAAGATCTGTCCTCACACTTCACCACATAGAAAAACTTGCATGGCCAGATCACAATTTCCAACATATTATTATAGAGTTGCATTTATACATTGACTAGTGGCCTATTTATAAATGTTATTGAAGTTTTTTGGCAAAAATACTGGATAGAATAGTTTAAGTTATCTTTTAAGAAACTTTGCAAGAGCTGTTTTCTGTTGTATCTGTCAGTGAGAGTCCTAGGGTGGACTTTATATTGTTTGGTTATCTCTCTCTTTGTACTTTTGTTGCAAGATACACCTCTCTCTCTCTCTCTCTCCTGCCTCATGTGCAGCTTCTTTGCATGGCTCAATCAAGGGGTGTGACATCCACACACCACCTTCTGGTCACCAAAGCAATGCCGTATCACTTCCTTTGGTTTTGTTTACCTTTCTGATCCATCTTTCAACCCTCTTTTCACTTTCCACTACTGGTTGAAGTGTAGAGCATGTTGAACACCTTGTGTAATGGGTTTCTGTTTTTACCCTTTCCTTCCCCAAAAATGTTTTTAGGACCGTCCACTCTTTTTTGTGCCTCCCACAATTACTTCAGAAAAGCTTAATGGCAAAATTTATCTTGGTTTGCAGCTGTTAAGCTTTAGGTACTTGATCAAGGTTTCCGTGATCACTTGAAAAAGGATAAAAGTGAAATATCATTAAAAGTGTTGGAAGAAGCAAGATTTTCAACTTCGTGCTCTACTGTGGCAACCTGCGGAACCCAATATCTTGGGAACCCTGAGAACAGCTAAAATGTGTAAATCCTTTAGGAAGAAGGCTTAGAGTACTATTGCAGAAGATATTAGCAACTTTAAGATTTTGCCCATAAACTTGTATCTCTTAACAAACAAATCATGACATGACATCTTTTGTTATTGAAGGTCAATATGTTGTTGAGGAGTTAAATATGTTCTTAGAAATTATTCTAGTAGATATTGGGTTTAGGATTTTGGATTTAGACTTAATAATTACTCTACCATACTCAGTTTTAATAATTATTCCAACAGGTACTAAGAAATGTGAAAGTCTTAGGAAGTCATAAGTATTTTTCATAATTCATATATGCAATACTTTCACCAAAATCTTCAAGAATTGTGCCATTAATCTCGTCAAAAGAATCAATAATATGAGATAATAGATGAGAAAAGGCACATATGATGACAAACCGAAAACTACATGTATTAATACAAAGCAGGCTTAAAGAAAAGTACCAGCAGCAGATTTCAAATCATACTCGGGTATCGTAAAAGCTGATTTGATCCCCTGTAAAACATTTGATACAGTTGATGAGATAACAGAAGCCAATATAATCATGGCAGTTGTAAATGGGGGAGAGTTCTCTGCTCGGAGAGGCCTCAGCACAGTTTCAATAGCAAAGAAACAACCAGCAACTGGTGCATTGAAGCCTGAAGAGAAGAAAATTGAAAGCTAAAATTTGAAAACTGTATATAACAGTTTATTATATTTAATTCAAAGCTCTATATAAAAAATCATTCAGAAGCTGCTAAAGAGTATTGAGTAAACTTAATGCTCATCAAAAAGTTATTAAGGTCAGTTCAACTTATTTCCTGTGACATAACAGAAAGATTAAATGCCACATGGCTACAAACTTATTAGCTAAAACAATTCATTACTTATGAGATAACATCAACAACACATTTTTTTTCATAAAAGAATAATTTAAGACGGGAAAGGGAACAGGAGGATCAATCACAAATCCTCTTAGGTCACAAGAAGGGAGGAGCAGGGGGGAAAAAATAGCTGATATAAGCACCCCAAGTTTCTTTTCTTGTCTGACCCTACCCTTTTACAACAGGTAACTAAATATTGAGCTGAGTGTTAAGCTAGAATTAAAAAGAATAAATGGAAAGAAACTAAAACCAAAAATTCTTCTCCTCTTTTCTGGGACAAGGCCAGTTTCCTTATTCCCAAACCTCAGTCCATGGTCATTATCAAGGGAATGGAGCAGTTTGTTCATGTACTTAGTTTTCTCTCAGTACAGTTATTTTTCTTTTGTTTCTTTAAGGGGGGAAGTTTAAAATTTCTCAACTGTCCATTCTCTTTTTCCTTACAAGTTTCTTTTGTAAAAAAAAAAAAAAAGGGAAAAAAAGAGAGATAAATCTCGGACTAGTTGTTAGAAAGGGCTGCATATGGAGGCTCTGAATAAAAAGGCTGAGTGAAACTTAAGAGTGCAGCCATTGGGAAAATGCAGTGCTAGATAAGGATGCAGGAATTATGGGATGCCAAAGTGCCATATCAAAAAGTATGACATATTCAGTGGAGTAATTAAGTGGTTTTGTTCTCACCTATTGACAGCAATTTTTTAAGGAAAATTTCAACATGTGATGGGAGCTAATCAGTAAAAGGAAATACCACCCTGTGAAGAATGGCAGTCGCAAGGGCTGGGATTTTTTCAGAAGATAGTGATCAGATATCCCTCTGCAATAGAAATGCTATACAGGGTATGTTCAGCTATGTTGTTACTATCAAGTGTCAAGCTATAGCAGTTGTCATTCTTCTTTTATGAAAAGAAAGGGTAGAAAAAAACTAATAACACATCATGTATACTGGGATATATTAAGGAAAAACTACAATGAGTACAAACATCTTGGCAGGCATATGGTGAACCAATAAATAAATTTCTCCTGTAGCAATTTTTCGTTGATTAAATCACCATTGAAAACATTCAAGGAGGTTTAAATAACCAGAATATGAAATGAACTGTTAAACTCCAATAGAGAGAGACAAACTAGGCTGAAACCATGTACATTTTAGACAACACAGATATTTTATTTATATTGAGAAAAAAAAAGAATCAATACAATAAATAGAGGAAATTTGATATCCTCTGACAATAAAGATATGATATATGGGAATAAATAAAAAAATCCTAATAATACATATATAATCTAGACATTCCTCGTTATATAGAATAGAATCAGCACCTTATTTTTATAATGATAACAATATTCCTTATTGTATGGGATTAGCACCTTATTTCTATAATTATAGCATGAACAAACATCAAATGCATTTTAAAAAGTGACTTTGACAATATTGCAGGCTACCTGACGAAATTCCAGCGGCTGCACCAGCAGCAACAAGTGCTATTTTCCTTTCTCTGTTGTGTTCCATTATTAGCGAGAATCCATTGGCACATGACTTCCCAATATCAACACTAGGACCTTCAGGCCCCAATGAACAGCCAGTACCTAAAGTAACTGCAGCCTGAATAGCCTTTATTGTCGGAAAGATTCCTGCAAGAAAATCAAAACCTTGTGTTTGAGAGGCCGTGGATTGCTTTATTTGGTCCAGTATTTCCAGTAAACCACACATCATTCCGACAATGACTCCTCCAGTGACAGGTATTAAAAGGATTCGATGCCATGTATCAGCCAATCTCTGAATACGAAGCCAGGCAGCACCCTCAATTGGAGTACCAGCCCATACCCATTCATGTATTATATGCACCTAGATTACCACATTCCAGTATACGTCAGATAAATCATCTTCCTCAACAAGTTTGGCAAAGATCGTTAGTAAAATTAGAATTTGTATAACCAGATAGCCCATAACCAAATGATTCCGGTGTTTGATGTATGATAGAAACAAAAAAAACAGGTATCAAAGATAGTTTGCAAACCATGACAACATAATTTATAAATGCCCAAATTCTCACAAGACAACATTGTGAATACAAAAGTCTACAACTACAAGCAAGCCTTTTTACAGTAGATGGGGTCGACTACATGGCTCAAATGATATCATAATGTTTGATTGTACTTGTTTCTCCTAAAATTTTTAGTAGTCTCCTTCTTCCTCTAAACACTAGGCTACCTCCATCTGAGCTATTTGCCTTACTGCTGCTTGTGTAGGAGTTGGTCCTCTACACACATGACTAAACCAACTAAAGTAATCTCAATAATTGAAGTAATAAACAAATAAAAACAGCTACAAAAAGACTTATAGATGATATAGCTTCCAACGAAGAAATAGAAGAAAAAGGGAACTTGTAATCATTTCAGTCAATCATGATTTATGCAGGGCAAGACCAAACTCACCAAAGCTCTAGCATATCATGTTTGTTCTTGGATTTTGCAAATAGATCAGAATGTCTGGCCAAAGAAAATATATATTACGTAGAAGCTAGCCAATGAAGAGGCAGACCAACAAAGCACATGATAGCAAATTTCCACAAGGATAAAAGCTAACAAAAATCCACAAAAACAAAAAAGATGCATACACCCTCAAGGCCACTCTGGTTGGGTGAAGTGTTCAGACACATGCTTTATACACCAGATAAGATAACTACAGCGTATATTATGGGTTGTCTAATTCATAAACCACCTCTACTTCTAATAATTTAAGACACTACTTACTTCAATTCCAAGTTTAAACATTATTAGAGAAATTCTTATGAACTTTGACAGCTCTACAATAGTTGCAGTCCAATAAGAAAACAAACAGTCTAAATAAGATCTGGGTTGCTGAAACACAAGTCTTACTAACTCTTTCTACTAACATTATACTATGTTATGTTTTTGTTCCTATCCACTGAGATCCACGCTCACATTACATCTTGCATCCATTAAATGAACTTGTATAACAAAAAGACAAACAAAGTGCAACCAATGCTAAGAACAAGCGAGCAACTCAAAATATGTTCTTTGGTGAGAGACTAACAACAGCAACACTGTTAACCTTTTCATTAATGGATAGAGTTGACTACATGAATTAGATGACACTATTGAGTTCATCCATAAATCCACAATTGCAAGCATCTCAAAAACTGTTACCTAGTGAGAAATTAACAATGATGACCATCAATTACTTTACTAATGGTTGGAATTGGATACATGAATTAGATGACACTATTGAGTTCATCCATAAATCCACAATGGCAAGCATCTCAAAAACTGTTACCTAGTGAGAAATTAACAATGATGACCATCAATTACTTTACTAATGGTTGGAATTGGCTACATGAATTAAATGGCACCATAGTGTTTATTTGTAGTCCACTATAAGCAACCAGCGCAAAAACAAGCTAAAATCCACTCAAGCAAAGCAACTCAAAAACCCTCCTTTAGAGAGAGATTAACAAAAGCAATAACCATCAAGCCTTTACCAACGAAAGGATTTGCGACACAGATAGAATTACCCCATTCAACGATAAATCATGTCTACGCACAAACTATAGACCTCTAAATCCTTCCTAATGGTTTCAACAATAGTTTTTATAGGTCTCCCTCTACATCCAGCAACTGGAATCATACTTGGCAAGCACCTGGCTCTGGTATATGTTTCTTGTAATTACCCTGTCCATCACGTGTTACATTATAATTAGAAGACTTCCTTTAAAGAGAATCCAACATGTACTAAGTGCCAACCACCTAAAGCAAGTGTGAGAGGGGAGGCATAGGCCATAGTGGCATGTTTATATGGCAGAATTGTGGCTTTCCACCAATCACCGTTATAACACAGCTAAGTGCTAGGTGAATTTTGGTAGGCAATACAGAGGGTTGGTGGAGAAAACTCCGTAAGTACCCAGATTTCTCGACAGATAATTTGACACAACGTCATGGTTTTTGGACTCTCTACGACCATAATTGCATCCACATTTGTCTACAAAGTCAAGGATCCCAGTTAAACTACATCTTAAAACCTTGGTAACTATTCATTTGACTATGTCCACCATCATGTGATCTATTAGTCAAAAATAACTGAGAGATCAAGATAAAAAGATAGAAATTTTGGCATACCCCTTTATTGAAAAAGGCAACAAAGAGGCCAGTTGTGAGTCCAATGAGGCCACCAATGAGTAGCAACGCCCATTCAGGAGGTGCACTGTCGCCAAGGACCTCAACAGAAGAATCAAGATCCACATCGTGGTGATGCCGGTTCTGTTCCCTTCTATCTCTATCCCTGTCTCTATCTCTATCTTCTTCCTTCTCAACGCGCTTTAAACTCTGTCGGTGACCCGGCAACCTTAACAAATCCCTCAAACCTTTGTTGTTGCTGTTGATGCCGCCGCCGCCGCCATTGACGACGGCCAATTCCGACCCTCGAGCTTCCACGTCATCCTCCGACAGCCCCAGAAGACGGCGCTGATCGTTCTCCGACATCGAAAAACTCCCTCAGATTCCTTCCACACCCATCAACCAAAGGCTCCCGCTTTCCAAAACCCACTTCTCAAATCGCGTGAATTCCAAAACCCGTGTCTCAAATCTCGTGGATTTCAAAACCCATTTGAATGGAGCCTAGGAGAAGGAAAGGATCTTGCGGAGTCACTGTTCCATGTGACGCATAAAATGGAAATGGCGTTAGGCACGTTTCCAATCACTTTGTTTTAGCATTCAATCAAAATCGAAAACACTGTTTGCGTCTTCTTTACTTCTCACAACACAACCTTCTCTGCCTTGTCTTCTTCCCCTCCCAGAAAGCGTGTTTTCATCAAGATTGAAAACAACGTCCACCCTTTTTTTTCATAATTTCCAATTTGTGGCACTTCAAAAATAGTTGTATAATAATTGGTACATAATTTAATTGTTATATAACAATTACAATTTAATAGTCACTCAGAGTACAATGTTTTTGACATTTTTTAACTAAATATTAGAAAAATGGTGAGATATCAACTATATTCAAAACGTAACTTTAAATTTAAAAAAGTTAGTTTAATGATCTCTTTGCTGTATACATAAAAAAGTACATAACAACTAAATTATTTGAGAAACCACTATAATGTTGGAATAATCATTTATAAATGACCAATTAATCATATAAATAAGGTGTAATTACCAATTATGCCTTCCTTCACACTCAATTAACATTTTTTCATAAGACAAGGATCGAACACATATTCATCCAATCTTACTCTCACGTATTCATCCAATCTCAAGATATTCATTCAATCTTAAGGTAAGTGCACAACCAATCCAATCAATACATGTTTCGTGATAACTCTTATAAATCTAGCATTATATTATCACTCATCATAATCAAACATATTATTATTAAAATAATAATTCATTAAATAACACACAGGACTCAAACCTAAGTCCTCTTAACACAATGAAGTACTCTTAACCATTTGAATTCATTTTATTCCACATCATATAAGTCAGTATTAGATGTCATAAAGGCTCACACTGCCTGCGTTTATTAATTTTCTCAGGTCTTACACCAATCTCATTGCTCATCTTTTAACACTAAAACATGTCTGCTTAACACCATTTTCTCAATGACTATATCAAAGAGTTTGCAAGCTCTAGTAGATTGATATCTGACAAAAACCATAGCCTCACTTTTATCCTCGAGTTTAGTTCTTCATTGGTCAGGCACATGTTGAAATGTTAGTGATCCAAACACCATGAAATGACCTATTGTTGGTTTCACTTCAGACCAGTTTTCCAAGGGCACCTTTCCTTCTAATCTTTTAGTAGGACATATGTTAATGATATAAATAGATTATTGTCAAATGTGTCAAACGGTGTAAACAATTCAACTACAATCATAAATTGCGTTTAAAATGTCAAATAAACTTAACAAAATTTGGTAAGAATGACTAAATTCACGCATTTCTAAAGATGAATGATTAAATTGGTATAAAGTTTCGAAGATGGACTAATTCCAAAATTCATTGAAACTTAAGGGACCGAAAACATATTTAACCCTAATAAAAATTATGCTTTTAAAAAAATTTCCCTCTTAATATCACAGTTCAATTAAAATATTTTCCTTCATTTTAATAATCACAATAAAGTAAATAGAGTAAAAGAAGAGACCTTACGTCCAGTTGTTAATCTCTAAAAAACAATTCAACTACAATCATAAATTGCGTTTAAAATGTCAAATAAACTTAACAAAATTTGGTAAGAATGACTAAATTCACGCATTTCTAAAGATGAATGATTAAATTGGTATAAAGTTTCGAAGATGGACTAATTCCAAAATTCATTGAAACTTAAGGGACCGAAAACATATTTAACCCTAATAAAAATTATGCTTTTAAAAAAATTTCCCTCTTAATATCACAGTTCAATTAAAATATTTTCCTTCATTTTAATAATCACAATAAAGTAAATAGAGTAAAAGAAGAGACCTTACGTCCAGTTGTTAATCTCTAAAAAACAAGATTAACTCGACCACTAAAATAAATCACAAATACAATCACATATAAGAAAGATTAGGGTTTAGAAAAAATCTTTCTTGAAGCCACAAGAGATGAACACATCCTTTGAGTCCCACAAAGGATGAAGACATCTCTCTTGAATCACACAAGAGATGAAGAAACACCTTCCTTGAACCACACAAGGAATGAACACCTCATTTGAATCACACAAAGGACGACTTCACCTAGCAACAACAACATCACTCGATCACTCAAGATCCTACTTGATGAAAGTTATTGCTCTACCCACACTAAGTTTCCAAAGCCTTCCACATAGAGTTCTCAAGTACTTAGACTTCTCTAACTTCTGTATTTTGTAAGATGAACTCTCGCTTTCACTTATAAAAACCACTTTCAAAATTAGGTTAAGAATATGAAAAGTTAAGTCACAATTGCCAAAGATAATCAATTATTACTTATGATAATAGATTATTCTAGAGCAGTTTCTGAAAAACATTGTTTAACTCTTAACATACTATCTTAACTATTTTAAATAACATACACATATTAAAAAACGTAAACAACTAAACTTTTAAGTCGTAAATGTATCTCTTGAATCCAAGTTCCATGAATTCATTTATGTCTTCAACATTTCTCAATGAATCATTATTAAGTCTTTCACATTTCTCCATAAGTCATCATCATCAAAACTCATTATTGAAACAAGATGTCCATCCTTTTCTTTTGTCAACAATCTCCCTTTTTTTTATGATGATCATTTTTTTTTAAAACTTGTGATATGTCATGTTCTTAATCAACAACTTAAGAGAAAATAGTAGTTAATCAAGGAGAAAAAAAAAATTCTCCCCATTTTAAAACACAATTAATTACAATACATAAACATAAACATATATCTCCCCCCTCAAAGAGGTACAAGTTATCATAAGATATCAACACAAATATATTTTTCCCTTTTTTTTATCATACTAAAAATAATGATTTTAGACAACTCCTTTCAATAAGATAACTTAATAAAATAAAACTCCCTTTTAATTAAGACTTGTATATATCTCTCTCCTTTTTATGAAAAAAAAAATTAAGAGTTAAACACCCCCTACATGTAATATTCCTCTTTTCATAAAACCAAACCTTTCAAGAATAAATACTCTCCTTAAATTAAGAAGGATTCTAAAGATTATAGAGGAAAAAAAACAAGGGTTTAAAAAGGGCAAAGTTATATTAAAAAAATGAGCCCTGTACATATTGGGGAAAAGGATACCTATAACCACCGAAGTGGTTACAGCTTGAAGGGTCGAGTATACTTCAGCCTGATAAGCAAAACATTCAGTCCTGGCACACACCAATACGCTAGTCCGAATATTCTCCAGCCTAGGAGCTTTCATATTACACAAAATTGTCAAAAGTAGATAGGCAATGTGAAGACGAGTGAGGATGTCGTGATGTTATGACTAACTAGGGAATAGGTCTAGATGACTTCTGAACAAGGGCAAGGGATACCTCTGCTGAGTAAACTGTAATAAGGACTGAGAACTTGTGCTGAAAGGATGGAGCAGTAAGAAACGAATTAGATTAAGTAAACATAGTTAGTAAAACCTAAAACCAACTAAACATTGCAAACCCTAGGCCCATAGGGTTTGACCCATTAAAGTAGTATAAAAGGCACTATTCATGAGGTAAAGAGACCATGCTATTTTTTACTATTAGTGTCATTTATTGCTTTGACACTGACTTGAGCGTCAGAGTGACTTTGCAGGCTCCGCTGCCAGTGGGACCTATCATCGAGGGAGGATACCTCGGCTCCTGGACTTAGGCACTGAAGTGAAGAAGGTGGACATGTGCATTTAAAGGTTCATTGGCTCCTACAACTTGTGTTCGCGAGTATATCTATACTCAGTAGGAACAAGTCCCAACATACTAATTTGCATTTATGAAATACCGAGTTGTTTGCTCATGATCTAAGTTTTTTAAAAACTCACTCAAACGGTACAAAAATTAAAAAATACGCGTTGGTCAAGATAATCGATCATCAGTTCAAGATAATCGATTATTGTTTCATACTCAAGAACATAATTTCTTAGCTTTGTTGAGATAATCGATTATCTCAATGGAGATTTTTGGAAAACACTAAAATAAATTATTTCTACCACTTTGGACATATCTAATATTGCCAAATCCATTTAAGATCATAGAACTTACCCAGATACAAAAAAAAGTGTTCCTGGTTTTGAAATTAACTTGCAAAATTGAAAAATTTTGGTCCCGAAAAACTTATCTCGGTCCTTTGAAGTTAGAGACATGTTACATTATAATAGAATTCTAAACATATCTTCAATTAAGAACATCAAAATGTTTAATTCTACATTTGTTAGAAGTATGTCCTTTTTGCATATAATAGAAACATGTTACACAATTTATATTCCTATAATGAATTGTTCCTTTCTCTAACCATACCCAACGAGTTCTTTCATTTTTATTCTTAGGAGCTCGCTTATTTTTATGAAAATCCTTTCTCTTAAACATTAGTTTTTCAAAACTTTTTTTATTTGTTGCATAATTATATGTGAGATGGTAGTGTCTATGAAAATGGCAAACAATGTTTGTAGCGATAATAATTAAGGTTAAGTATATTTTTAGTCTCTAATCTTTTATACAAAATTAAAATTAATTTTTGTCCAAAACTTTAATATATTTTAGTTATGAAACTTAAAAAATGAATAGAAATACTAGTTTGTAACACCGTTTAACCAACATTGTTGGATTAAATGAACTAAATTCATTTATTTTTAATATTTGAAGACCAATATATATAAAAATTTGGAACAAAAATAAATTTTAATTTTATGTCAAAATTTAAAAAATAAAAACATATTTATTTCTAATAATAATAATGATATGCAACAATAATAAGTTAAAAATAATAATATAATTATTGTTATACTAATATTAAATATATACATATATGCTATCTCTTATTGAATAAAAATTAATTCTTCTAATTATCATTAAAATAAAAAGTATTATTAAATTTATTCAAAACATATTATAGAAAATAACTATAAAAATGTAGATACAAAGTCTAGAAGGTAAAATTATTAATAAGGTAATTTATATTGATAAAGATAAATGAATTTAAAGTTGTGTATACTAAAATAATTCACTTTGTTAATATTGACAAGGAGAGATAGATAATAAATTGTGTATACTAAAACAATTTTCTTTATTAATAATTAGTGAAAATACACAGACATACACATGTGTTCACAATTTTTATGATAATAAAAAATAATAAAATTATTATTATTATATTTATTAAAATAAATATAAATATTTTTATAATAATTATTTTTTTTGTACATAATTATTTATTATAAAAGTTATTTTAATTTTAAAAAATAATTAAATTTTAAAATATGAAATAAAAATCGTTAACTTTAAAAGAAAATATTTAAAACATATATTTAAGGACAAAATTGAGAAAGAAATATTTACAATAAAATGAAAAATGTTTCATCGTTTAACTCTTTAATTATTTTCAAAATAAAAAAAGAATACAATACAGGAGAAAAAAAAATATAAATATATTATTATTATTATACAAAATAAAAACTATACTTGATAAGGTAAAATATCTAAATTAAATAATATTTTATAAATTAAATCAATTTACACGCTTTAGTTTTTAGAAAAAGAAAATAATAAAAAAAGACTTCCTTATTAGGAAGGTGAGACATGTTATAAACCGAAATTAATTGATTTAGAAAACTAGGAAGTTAAGGTGCAATTAAAGTTTTACAAAAATAAAAATGATACCTTAATTATAAGCATGAAAATATAATTAACTCTTTTATTCACAAAAATCAAAGTTGTTCACAAACATTTTCATTTTTGAAAGGTAAAACATAAGAAAACATCACTGATTCGTATATATAGGTGTCATGTAATAGCAAATTAATGTTGAAACCATGGAATTGACTTAGGGCAGTGGCTTTTCACAAAGAAAGGAAGAAAAAGGAAATTCTAACACAATGAGTAGTGACAATTCAATTTGTTCCATTCACGAGCGATCATAGCTTCGTCTTCTGCAAAAATCTTAATCGGTGGATCAACTCTTCAATTTGTTTTTGCCACTGCTGATCAACAACCACTTCACCAGAACCCTCAAACCTAACTCCTCTATCCTTTTCTGGGAATCTTGATTTGTTGTATGGCTCAGAGATTGAAGATTTCGTGGAAAATAATTTGAATTGGGTTGATCTGATCTCGCAGAGAGAAAGTGAGAATAAAGGGCACTATGCAGGCTCGGCAACGCAGTCCGCGAGGGTTTTACACGGCAGAGTATCGGCAGCGTGAGGGGGGTCTGGGGAGAGGACGGAGAGGGGACATTTTCGTAGAGGCGGGACGGCTAGCGGCAGAGTATTTGGTTTCCCAGGGGCTGCTTCCGCCCAACGCGTTGCCGACGAAGTGGCAGAACCAAAAGGCTCCCGTGGAGGGTGGCGGGCGGCAGTCGGCGCTGGCGAGGCTCGGGAGCGTGGATGGGAGGAGGAAATTGGGGTTTGATGAATTTGGGCAGAAGGGGAGGAGGAGAGGGAGCTTCAGCAGGAGCAATGGGATGGATTGGGGGAGGGAGTATAGGAGGAATGGATCTTGGTCTGGACGCGTGCCCAACGATGTTAGGGATGGTGAGGATGATGATTATGAAAGTGGTGGATTTAGTGCTAGACATCAAGATGAGGAGGACCAGCACCATTACCAGCACCAACATCAGCACCAACACGTGAATAGTAGTGACGATGCTTTGGTAAAATCAAATTCGAATGAATTTTCGGCCAGAAGTGAGGATGGTGGTGATTTGAATGGTAAGGATAAGGATAGAGATAAGGAGAAGGTGAGTGTTGAACTGTCGGAGATGAAGCAGAGTGGTGTAGGGAAAGATGTGTGTGATGTGGATATGGGGGTTGGTGTTGGTAATGATTTGGAGGGTGTGAGTGTTGGGGTTAAGGAGGTGAAGGATGGTGGTGCTGGCGATGATGATAGTGAGAGATTGAGGAATGTGTCTGCGCAGTTGAGTGATCAGGAGAATAGTAGCTCTGGTGGGGCTGTTACTGATTTGGTTTCACTTTGCAAGTCTGTGAAGGTGCCCACCCGGACGCGCTCTTCGATCACACGCAAGAATTTGAAAGCTGGGAACAAAGGAGATGGTGCTGGGAGTGCACATGATGTTGGGGAGCTTCAAGTAGCTGACTCAGCTGAGGAAGTCTTGGCTGAAAATGAGTCTGTTAAAGGCTCCTCATCGGGTGAGTTACTAGGCGAGAAAAGTTATGATATAGTGCATGTTGATGCGGATGTTGCCGAGGTAGAACCTGTTTGTGTTGCCGAGGATATGAGAGACTTGGATGCTGTGTCTAAAGCTGAGGATGTGAGAGAATTAGATGCTGTGTCTAAAGTCGAGGATGTGAAAGAATTAGGATGTCAGCCTGGTCAGGATAGAAGCTTTATTCAGGATAACAACCAAGAGTCTAGTGCTACACTACCGGGGTATGAAGTTTGCAGTTCCTTGGATGGGGAACAGGGTCAAAAGCGGGTTGCGGAAGATGACGACGATGATGTGAGGGAAGACAACAAGAGACTGAGGGAATGGTTGCCTTCCCTTGTTCCTAAGACTGGGGGTTACTTTTTGCATGGTAATCCAATAGAAGTGAAAGAGAGCCAGGTAGAAGATGGTATTTCACACATTGACAAAGTTACTATGACTTCTGATCAGGGGAGCCTGATGGGTAGCGGTTCTCAGTTCTCAGTAGGTGGAGATAGACCTTTTCTTCAGTGTTCGGACGAGAAGCCTTCGTTGCCGAGTTCGTTTAGAACCTGTGATCTGAATCTTATTGAAGTGTCTGAAGTGAATGAAAGTCATGTTGATCACCCAGTTCTTATTTATCCCCCCGCGGTCTCTGAAGCAAAGAAAGCGGTGCCAATTGACATAGATCTGAGCATGAGTCATGCTAGTGTATCAAACAAATTCAACACTCACGCAGCAAATGGCAAAGAGATTGAAGTAATTGATTTAGAAAATGATTCCATTCAAGAAGAAAAGTCAATTGACAATATGGATAGAAAGTATGAGTTCCTACTTCCTTCCCTTCTTAAGTTTTATGTTAGCTTTCCAACTTCCTATTTTTCACTGCTTCTTTCAGTTACTTAGTGAAAGTACCAGCTAGAGCATGGGCTTTTAAACATCCTTCATCTATCCTACCACTCTATGTAATATGTTGTCTTTGAAATCACAGGACAGAGACTATGTTTCCTGGCCTTGATGGTTTTTCCAACCATGCTCAAAATGCTGCTGACATACATGATGTTCAGGATGGATATGGGCTTATGATATCAGAGTTGCTTGGGCCAGATTTCACTAACTGTTCTTCAGTACCCGGTGACATAAACTCTGTGCACAACGAAATGGGCCTTCATAATGGAACGGTACAATGCTACCTTCAAATCTAGATATATTTTTTTTTTTATACCAGTCCGTTTAACAGCCTTTGCTGACTTGATGGTTGCTGCATGCCTTTTTGGTCTATAATGAAATGATTCTCTGTCCTGATAAGATATTTATTAATAATCAAATTTGATGACATCCACATAATTCATTCTTTTTGGTTGCAGGGGACACTTGCTGAGGATGATTCAATATATATGTCGCTTGGAGAATTAAGTATGCCAGATTTTTATTAATGGTTTGTTTTCCTATTGGTTAAAAGTACATGTAATTAGTTTAAGTGGATATTTGATGCTGCAGTTATGAGTGGTGATTGGGTAGGTTATTGCACTAATACTTAGTGGACTTTTAAGGTGGTTGAGATATAACTATCTATTAATTTGTTCTATATATTAATAAAGGCATAGCTGTTCTCTTGAACTGTAGAATGTGTGCATGCATTTTTCCTATCATTAATAACACCAAGACACATATATATTGCCAGACACTTCTGTATGTGGGCTCACTTTAAGTTCCTTTTATTTTCTGCATTTTATTAGGAGATGCGAGTGGGGTGATTAGCCCTAATTATTTCCTTCTTCTGTTCTCCTTCTAGCAATCCTGTTTGGATGTGTTCTCCTTCTAGTTCCTGTTTGGATGTGTTCTCCAATCACACATGTTTGATTGTGTACCCTACGCAGCTCACACATTTTTGGTCCTGAATGCTTTGAAGTTTGATTGATTCTACCATTTAGATTGCCTCATCCTTGATCAAGCATCCTACCCAATCTTGTTGCATCTACCTTATCATGTTCTTCTATAACATGTTGGCCCTGTCACTTGATGTTGATGCGTGACACAATCTTTTTCCACAAAAGTTGGGTAGTATGCTTGCAAATTGATTTCTAGATCAGGAAGAAAACTTTGCATGGATTGCAAAGTCTTACACAGGGAGACCTTGACTACCCAATTGAGTTGGGGCATGGATGTAGTAAGGAGGAAAGCCAGTAGGAATTCAAGGATCAAGTGGTGGCAAACAAATGAATTAAAAATGTGAAGGAACTTTCAATGAAGAGTTCTTGGGAAGGCCAAAGGAAGTGCTAAATATATTTCTTTTTTCAAATATCCAAAAGAGTATTTATTTAATAGAAAAGGAATACTAATAGGGACTTTACTTTGATAGAAAAAACTAAGGTAGCACTGCCTCCCTACTATTGCTTTGTAGATTTTAATTCCATTAAAACTAAGGTAGCACTGCCTCCCTACAATTGCTTTGTAGATTTTAATTCCATTTATTGACTCAATAAAGAGCAATCACAAATGAAATAATCCTTCAGGTTTTTTATGAAAATATGTGGGACAAATGGCTAAAGGGATTAGGAAGGTCGTAACGGATTGATGATGAATCAAGAGGTTGGGGCCCTAAGAGTAAATAATCCAGTTGGAGAAATGCAAGTCTGAAAAATAAAGTTAAGGTTAAAATCGAAAGTCATATGGTGTGGATTCATGTAAGAATGTTGAAAATCGGGAGGAATAGGTATGTAGTTGCTAAGAATGAAGCCAAGAAGGTGGTGAATGAGTTGACCACTTCAACTTTTGATTGGTACTTAAGATGATGAATGAACCGTTTACAACTTAAAATTAGGGAAATGAAGTGGAATGAGTTAAGAATGAAGTTAAAGTCTTGATAACAAAATAATGTCAGCAGGATGAAAATCACTTCAACAAGCTTTGTAATGAAGATAATTTTTTTATTCACATTCAAATGGCTATTAACAATGGATGAGGACCAAATTTATGCCTTTTATCTTATAATTTGGCAGCATGAGGTTAACAATGCACTGAAGGGGATGGTAAGTAATAAAGTTGTTGGTATGTGTTGGAAGTCTCACATCAATTAGAGATAAAATCAATTTAGAATATATAAGTTGGTGCAAATCTTACCTTACAAGCCGATTTTGTGGGGTTCCGTTAGACTTAAAGTTCACTTCTTAACATGGTATCAAAGTCATTATTTAAAGCTTATCCTAGCAGTGAGATTTGTGTTTGTTGGGCATATAGTTTCACCCTCTATCGGGCTGCCATCGGACCATACATTAATGTCTAGTTTCATGCATGATATATATATATATATATATATATATATATATATATATATATATATATATATATATATATATATATATTT
>Ga0209589_1007746_pt1 | contig 17113 bp, 13 predicted proteins | sample CowpeawhiteBW_FD_187525 | JGI IMG/M metagenome (GOLD analysis project Ga0209589, IMG submission 187525) | Root nodule microbial communities of legume samples collected from California USA - Cow pea white BW (SPAdes) (version 2) | ecosystem: Host-associated > Plants > Roots > Nodule | place: USA...
ATATATATATATATATATATATATATATATATATATATATATATATATATATATATATATATATATATATATATATATAAAAGATCTTGATGACTATTCAATTTATGGGACTCTAATCGGAACTATCCAATTTAAGACGAAATGGATAGTTTAATTGGTCAAATATTGGTGATGTAGAACAATTGGCTATGAAATGACAACGACAATAGGTTTGATTAATTGAATTAACAGAAGCTGCAAATTTTTCTTAATTTTAATTGAAGGTGATGAAAATTATAACCTTTTGAAGGTTGTTTTAATTATATATTAAAAATAAAATTTAATAATGATAGAACTTTTACGTGAGTAATAATATAAATTTTTAAATAGTGTATTATTATTGTATCATTATATATTTAAACACTACAAGAAATTTTTTAAATAATGACTAATTTTTGTGACAAAAAATATGTTTAGAGACCAATTTCTTAAGTAGTGACCAATTTAAAGACTAATTCTTTTGGTAGCCAAAACTTTGGTAGCAAATGTTAGTAGATATGTCAAAATGGGTTCCAACCTGTAAGTCAACTCGAGTCACTTGGAAGTGGGTTGAACTAAGTCTGACTCACTTAATCTACGGGTTAAACGGGTTTGAGCCGAGTTGAAGGTGGGTTGACCCACTTAACCCACCAACAATTTTTTACGATTTTTTAACATTTTTTTGGTTATAATTATTTACTACTTCTAATTATATAGGTTAACAATTTCATATTTTTAAATACTAGAATGTTATTCTATAATATTTGAATAGTTTGAATGTTTGAATTATTTGTTTGCGAAGTTATATACGTTGATACTTTAATCTTTAACTACTATCTTTATAATAATATTTCGAGAATTAAGTGAATACTTTTATTCAACTATTATAAAAAATAAAATTGAGTCAATTCACTCTCATTATAATACAATAAATATATAAAATAAATTGCAAAACAAAAAATCGTTAGTGAGTCAACCCACTAATCCACCAACCCCGGGTGGATCGGATCGAGTTGAAAAATTTTCGGCTTACAAAATAAAAGTGAACTGGGTTAAGTTGATCCTTTTTTAGTTCAACCCGTGGTGAGCCAATCTGTGTGAGTTGAGTTGGCTCACGTTGACACTCCTAAATGTTAGTGACTAGAGATGTCAAAATGGGTTCTAACTCATGAGCCAACCCGAATCACCACAGCTTCAAGTCGGGTTGGGTTAAAAAGATTTCATTTTTTTCAAAAGTGGGTTGAACCGATTTATACTCACTTAACACACGAGTTAAACGGATTCGAGTCGGGTTGAATGTGGGTTGACCCACTTAACCCATTTCATATTTATGCCATCATTTAATGTTTAATTCTAGATTTTTAACTTAATTTTGTTCTTAAAAGATTGATTTAATTGGGATTTGTTATAATTGAGTTTATTGAGAATGAGATACAAAAACATGTTAAAAATAAATTTCTAGTTGCATAAATGTTCTTTGAATATTTTTTAGGTGTGAAAATAAATTGATTAAAGTTTAATAGAAAGGAGTAAGAACAAAAAAGGAGAAATGCTCTTAGCAGAGAAAACTGAACATTGAGTAGATTATATTTGACGTTTACAATAGCATGTATTTATACACAACAATACTAACAGATCATCAACAGATTGACAGTTGTATACTAACTAAACATAACAAAATGACAGTTGTTGACAGTTGGCTCTACACTAATAGCCCCCCTCAAACTCAATGGGGTTGAGAGTTACAAAATGAATCAACAACATTGAGTTTGGAACGTAAAAACAGAAAACGGCTAGGAGATAGAGGCTTAGTTAAGGCATCAGCCCACTAATCTGTTGCAGGTATATGAAAAACCTGAAGCTGCTGAGTTAAGACTTTTTCCCTGACAAAGAAAACATCTATTTCCATGTGTTTGGTGCGAGAGTGTAAAACTGGATTGTGAGTGACAGCAACCGCACTCTGATTATCACAATATAAGGCTGGCATAGCGGAGGAAACAACTAATTTAGCAAGAAGAGTGTGGATCCAGGTAATTTCAGTTGCAGCGCTTGCTAAAGAGCGATATTCTGCTTTAGTGGAGGACCTAGCAACAACAGTTTGTTTCTTCGACCACCAAGAGACAAGATTGGGTCCAAAATAGATTGCAGCCCCTGACGTAGAACGTCGATCATCAAGATCAGAGGCCCAATCCGAATCACATAGAGCTTTGATGAGAAACGGTTTGGAGGAAGGAGCTGCTTGAATATGTAAGCCATGACTGACAAAGCCTTTTAAGTATCGCAAAATACGCTTTACAGCAACCCAATGTGAATCCAATGGAGTAGCCATAAACTGGCACACTTTATTAACAGCATAGCTTAACTCGGGACGAGTTACAGTAACATACTGAAGGGCACCAACAACTGACCTGTAAAGAGAAGGGTCATGAAAATAGTCTGTCCCATGTTTACTGAGTTTGCAATGCACTGTCATGGGTGATGAAACAGGTTGGGCTTCAACCATTTTAGTCTTTTGTAAGAGATCTCTAATATACTTGCTTTGAGTCAGAACAAGAGAGCCATCAAGAAGAGACTTAACCTCTATACCAAGAAAGTAATCCAATTTACCCAATTGTTTACGAGAAAAGTTAGAATGAAGTTGAGATATAAAGTGTTGAACCAGAGAAACACAACTGCCAGTAATTATGATGTCGTCCACATATATTAAAACATACACAGTATTGTTGTTATCTCTATAAATGAACAAAGAAGGATCACACTTGCTATCAACAAAACCAAGCTGTAGCAGAATCTGTTTTAGACGTTGAAACCACTGCCTCGGGGCTTGCTTAAGACCATATATGGCTTTATTAAGTTTGCAAACCAGAGATTTATCACCACTGTCAAATCCTGGTGGCTGTTGCATATATATAGTTTCTTGAAGAGAACCATTTAGGAATGCATTATTAACATCGAGCTGAAACAAATCCCAATTGTTAGTAACAACAAGAGTAAGAATCAATCGAATGGTAACATGTTTTATGACAAGAGAGAATGTCTCAGTAAAATCACAACCCACAACTTGATGGAATCCTTTAGCCACTAAGCGGGCTTTGTACCTGTTCACAGAACCATCAACATTTTCTTTTATGCGAAAAACCCACTTACAACCCACTGGTTGTCTATCATTCGGAAGAGTAACTAAGTCCCAAGTATTATTATCAATAAGAGCTTGAAACTCTTGTTTCATAACAGCAAACCACTCAGGATCAGCAAGGGCCTGTTTCACACATTGGGTTCATAGGTTGTTAACAGAAGAGAAGGGTGAACTTTGGGTTTAAAAACTCCAGCTTAGACTTGGTCTGCATAGGATGTATATTTTGTGGAGAGGAATGAGGAGGAGAAGAATGACTATAGAACCTGGAGACTGACCAGAAACAGGAGCAATAACAATGGGCTCATGAGGAATAACATCAGAAGTAGTATTGGTGGGTGGAGAAAACTGACTGGTTACACCTGGAGTAGAAGGAAAAGATGAAACAATTGGAATATTGGCACTGGGCAAAGTATCCACAATGGGAGAAACAACATATTTATTACTAGTGGTGGGAAATAAGTCATGAAAAGGATACTTCAACTCATTAAAGGCAACATCCTTGGAAACATATAAACGACCACTAGGTGACAAACACTTATAACTCTTATGAGAAGAAGAATAGCCTAAAAATATACATTCATGAGACCTGAATTCCAACTTGTGTTTGTTATAGGGACATAGAAAGGGATAACAAGAGCAACCAAAGTTTCTCAAGAAGGCATAATCAGGAGACTTGTGAAACAGGACAATGTATGGAACTTGAAACTGTAAGGAGGATGTGGGCAACCAGTTGATTAAGTAAACAGAGGTTTGAAAGGCAAAGTCCCTAAACTTGATTGGAAGAGAGGCTTGATGAAGAAGAGTCATTCCCAACTCAACAATATGTCTATGTTTCCTCTCAACAACACCATTTTGATGATGTGTATGAGGACAAATAAGCCTATGAACAATACCATGATTTTTACAGTACGAAGACAAAGGTCTCAATTCACCCCCCAATCTGTTTGAATGCTCTTTAATTTGGTATTAAACTGCAGTTCAACCATGGCCTTAAACTACTGAAAAACAGTGAAGGTTTTAGACTTATTTTTCAGAAAATAAATCCAAGTGAACTTAGAGAAAGCATCAACAAAGCTTATGTAATAAGAGAAACCATTTGTTGACACAACATTGGAAGGACCCCATAAATCACTATAGACAAGTTCAAGCGGAACAAAATAAATAGGTTGGGATGAGGAAGAGGGTAAACGATGTGATTTTCCAACACAACAAGCTGCACAAAACTCAAACAAATTTTTATTTGATATGGGAATATTACAATGAGTCAAAATTTTTTTAAGTACATTTGAATTGGGATGACCTAATCTAAGGTGCCACAAAGTTTGAGAAGTAGGAGCAACACACTCAGATGGCTTGGAATTTTGAATAGAAAACCTTGGATCAACACTTTTATTAGTAGTAGTGCTCGGAGACATAGAAAAGACAGACAAGGATGGTTGAGCAGCAGATTGAGAAGTCTGTAACTGTGGAAAGACATAGAGACCATCAGGACCCAAAGAGCCATGAAGCAAGATCTCATTTGTGGCATGTGATTTAACAACACAACGATTATGATGAAATTCAAAGAAGACATGTTTGTCTTTGCAAAACTGACTGACATTAATTAAATTCTTGGTAACAGACGGAACAAGCAACAATTTATTAAGAGCTAAAGGAAAGTTGCGATTTAAAGGTGAACAAATATTTGTGGAACCTGACGACTGAACAGGGAGCCCTTGGCCATTGCCTATGTAGATCTGGTTTGGACCTTCGAAGGACTGGAGTTATTGAATATTTTGAGACTCTCTAGTCACATGAAACGAAGCACCAGAGTCAGGGATCCATGTAGTAAGGTTCAGATCTTGATTTTCAGAGTTAAGGATCATTGCACTTGGAACAACATTTTTGGTCTGTGACGCATTTTGTCGAACATCTGACGTGCTGGAAGAATTACAGAACACAAGCTCTTGAAGGCTTAATGTTGAGTTAAGTTGATAATCAGAATCAAATCGATAATGACACACAACTACAATATGGCCAAATTTCAAGCAAACTTGGCACTGGAAGTTTGCATAACTACCTCTTCCTCTGTCATTGCCTCCACGACCACGAGTGCCACGAGTAAAACCACCACCTCCGCGGTTATAGGCAGTGGTTAATGCGAAGTGCTAAGAGCATCAACCAGACACTTAATGCGAAGAAGGAACTCAGACATTGATTTTTGCTCAAGCGTCGTGGTGCGAAGCTTTGTTCGTAATTGTCTGGCTTTCGCACGTGTCTGTTTTTGAAAATAGTCATGAAGTTGGTCCCAAACTTCATACGAATGTTCACAACCGATCAATCGAGACAAAATTGAAGAAGAAAGCGTTGATTGAAGCCACGATAGAAGGACTTGGTCTTGTTGTTCCCAAGTAGAGTACGCTAGATTCTCATTGCCTTCTGCACGATCATCTTCAGTAAGAAACTGTATGGGAATAACAGGATTCACAACAAACCTCTGCAGTTTGTGCACTTTGATCACTGGTTGAACTTGCTGCCGCCATAAAAGAAAGTTGGACTCACTCAGCTTCTCAGAGATAGGATGAAAAGAAGGAATGGAAGAGGTTGAGAAAGTAGGATGCGACGACTCCATTAATGGAGATTTCGGGCTCTTGATACCATGATAGAAAGGAGTAAGAACAGAAAAGGAGAAATGCTCTTAGCAGAGAAAACTGAACATTGAGTAGATTATATTTGATTTTTACAATAACATGTATTTATACACAACAATACTAACAGATCATCAACAGATTGACAGCTATATACTAACTAAACATAACAGAATGACAGCTGTTGACAGCTGGCTCTACACTAATAAAGTTTCATGACACCTTAAAGATAAATCCAAGAATAGAAAATTATCAAAATCACAAAAATCCAAGTTAAGCATTGCATGAAGAAGGCAAGAAAAGCTTGAAAAACTGTAGTTTGGTTAAGCGAAAAAGATGGAACGGGCAACCAAAAATGGACCTTGGGATTTTCTCTATCTTTTTCCAAGAAAAGGGCTATGATAATTCATAATATTTATGGTAAATGATAATTTGGGGAAAATATATCTTTAGATATTTTATTTTGTATTTTTAAATAATTATCATATTTAATTATATCATAAAATATCAAAACAAATACTACAAGAAAAGTTGGTTTTAGAAACTATTTTTTTGGTCACTAAAATGATAAAATTTGCCAATAATTCAATTAGTGACCAATTTAGAATAGGGATGACAACGGGACAAAGATGGGTTTCACGATCCCATACCCATCTCTACGAAAAAAATTCATCCCCATCCTCGTACCTAAATCCAACGGGTATCAAACTTTTGTCCCATTCCCACCGAGTAATGGGTATATTCTCGTACCCGTATTCTTACTATTTGAATATGAATTAATTAAGTTTTATAAAATAATAAAAATTTACGGTAAAGAAAATATAATATTATCAAATATTTAATATTAAGAGAAAGGTTGTTTTTCCGATATCAAATATTTAGAAAGAAATTATAATTGTATACATTTCATATTAGAATACCAAATAAAATTTCATGAGAATAAAAACATTTATGAAATTTGCAAACAAGTTGATAAAATTTATATTTAAAAATATTTTTAAAAAATATAAAAGGAAAACAAATATTTAAATTAAAATAATTTAAATGTCTGTTTACTGCAATTTTTTAAATTCTAATGAATATCTTTTTATACACTAATAAAAGTTATAATACATCACTAGATTAAAATTACATAAAGAACAAATATTAAACTAATAATAATAAAATTTTAACATAGATCTTCTATCTTTTGAACTTCAATATATGTTGGATGGTGATAAAAAAAATTCATGACAAATTACACTAAAGTTTTATATTATAGTAAATAAATTTTATTTATACAATTAAAGTGACAAAATTACAATATGATTGATAAAAATTATATAAAATATATCAAAATAGTGTTCTACGTGATAAAAATAAACAACAAATAAAAATATTAAAAAAATATCAAATGTGTGTCTTAAAAACAATTTGAGAAACTATTGAACAAAATTGCACAAAGGAAAACAAATGTATATTAAGGATAAGGTTAAATATGTTTTTGGTCCCTTAACTTTCATAATTAGTCCATTTCGAAACTTTGGACCAATTTAGTCCTTCATCTCTTGAAATACGTGAATTTAGTCATTTTAATAAAATTTTGTTAAGTTTATTTGACATTTCAAATGCGTTTCATAATAGTATTTGACTTAACATTAAAGCAAAAATGTGTTAAACAGTATAAACAACTCAAATACAATCCTAAAATGCGTACGAAACATCAAATAAACCTAACAAACTTTGATCAAAAGGACTAAATCCATGTATTTCGAAAGATGAAGGACTAAATTGGTTCAAAGTTTCGAAATGGACTAATTCCAAAATTCACTGAAAGTTAAGAGACCAAAAACATATTTAACCCTTAAAGGATATGATAAGATGAAAAATACCTTAGAGATCTAAGAAATGTTTTCAAATATCAACATAGTTAATAGTTGAGAAATAACAAATATTGTTTTAACAAAACAAAAGTTCTTCAAATGAAACAAACATTAATAATAGTAGAGTAAAGAAAGATAATTTTTTTATATTACCTAATAAATGAAATGTTTATGCTATTAAACACTTAAATTGAGAGTGTTAAACATTATCATGCGAAAGGAAAATATACAATGAATAAAAATGTTAAAAAAGAATGGAAATATTTAAATGTGAGACATCATAAATATTTAATTTACATACATCATTTGGACGTACTTATTTATAAAAGTTATGATAAGATGAAAAATATATTGAAGATGCGAATGAATTTCATAAAAAACCAAACAATTAGAAGAAATAAAAAATAGAAAGTGGGCAGTAATATATATATATATATATATATATATATATATATATATATATATAAAGTTACTTAATTAATTGTGAATATTTTAATAATTTAAACGGGGACAGAGATATGGCGGGAACATGTATTATGGCATGTATGGGGACGGGGACAAGACGGATATGTACATTCCCATGCCCATCAAAGCGGGGACGAGTTCGGACAATACCCACGGAAACAAATTTATTTGCCATCCCTAATTTAGAGTCTAATAATCATAAGTAACTAAATCATAGGTAGCTAATTTTAGCTACCAATTTAGTTTCTAATTTAGAAACCAATTTAGTGACCAATTATGTTGAAACCAATTTGGTGACCAATTATGTTGAAATCAATTTAGTAACCAATTATGTTGAAATCAATTTAGTAACAAATGATGTTGAAACCAATTTAGTAACCAATTATGTTGAAATCAATTTAGTAACCAATTATGTTAAAACAAATTTAGTGACCAAATGTACAAAAAACAATTTAACCACCAAATATATAAAAACCAATTTAGTGACCATTTTATATAGAAACCAATTTAATGACCATATTTTATAGAAATCAATTTAGTGACCATATTTTGTAGAAACGAATTTAGTGACCATATTTTATAAAAACCAATTTATATAGAAACCAATTTAATGACCATATTATATAGAAACCAATTTAGTGACCAAATATATAAAGATTAAAAAATGATCATTATATTGGTCTCTAAATAATGATAATTGTTTCCATGCTCTTTGATACCAAACCATTTATTACTCCATTACATTTCATTAATTACTAAACATGTTTGATGTTTCATATTCAACTATTATATCAAAATTAAACAATCTACTATTTAGAATCAATTTTATAAAAAATCTAAAACAATCAAGTACAACTCTACACAACCAAGAGACATTCAAAATATCGTTTACCAAAATACAAACATAACATTTATTACAAAGTAAAGCCTAAAGTACAACAAGTAAAAATTTCATCATGGAGAAATACATGATGTCTTTGATTTAGCCTTGAACAAATAGATACCTAAATTTACCATAACATAATACTAAAACATAAAACCATTTTTCAATTTTATATTTCTAGTGTTTGCCACAACATAAAACACAAATAGTCCCTGAATAATATTGGAGTTGCAAGAACATACAAAATATTAGTTGTTATATAACATATAAGTAAAGTTTTTTATTTTCCGATTATAGCCTCTCTCAAAACACCTTCAACATATTCTTTGAACCCAATTATTATCTACTTATGAGAAAACATTAAAAAAGTATTAGAGATTGAAATTTAAAAATATATGCAGAATAATGTAACAAAATTACCTTGATAAAGACTAGGTGATTGTGTTTCATCCTCATCTTGAGTTTCCTCAAAACTTGGTGGCATGGATTGACGATTGATACTATTCATTCATTGCCGAATCATTGCATTCTTCCTGAAACAACTTCTCAATATTTACAATTTTGATTCGAAGCTCATATCTTTCTTGGTTAACTATTTCCAAGTCTTTTCTAAGTTATTAAAGCTCTTGACTTTGTATCCACCCATTTGATGAAGAAGATAAGCCACGATAATAAGGCTTATATCCGATCATAGTAGATTCCAGATGATGTAACCCCAATAAGGCTTATAATATTGGGCCAATGCCTAGGCCCATTCCTTTTGATATTCTTTTATTTTCTTTATTTCTTTTATTAAATAAATTTCTTTTATTAAATAAATTTTTTTATTAAATAAATGTTGTTTTAATTGAGCTTGTTTTGTTAAATGCAGTCCCTTTTTCCAAGTTACCACCCAAGGAAACATTTTAATGGATTTCGGCATCAGCTTCGCAGCCCAATATCATTTAATTCCAACATGGGCCGAGATCCTTGCTTTTATCAGCAGCCCATTTTCTTTATCGTTCAAGTCTTATGCGGATGCACTAATTTTCATCTCCGCATCAGCGTGCCAACCAACACTTCAAGTTGCAATGTGGGCCTCAAAGTAAAGCTTCAGAGTGAGAATTCTAATTTTCCTTCTTTCACGCGTGGCCTCACTTCACATTTCTCTTCATTGTCGAAACCCAACCTCTGCTACGGTTTCTTGCCCTTGCTTCACATTTTTTTCTGCCAGTTTCACAGTGCTGTGTTAGCAGCCACGTTTTCCTCACCATAATACCCGTTAGGGTTTAGTTTGCATTCCTAAACCTAAATAGCATCTCTTCCCATGTCGTTATGATGTTGTTAGACGACCGTTCTTCTTTCCTTTCATTCTTTTCTGGTTTCCTTTCTCCTATAAAAGGTGAACCACTCTTTGTAATAGATTTAGCTTAGATGAATGTTAAACAGATTGGTTGAGGACACTCCCACTTTCGTCTATGCTCAAACCCTAAACCCTAGATTAGGTTTTAACCTCATTAGGGTTTACCAAACTAGTGAGATTCGAGTTTAAATACCATACCCGAACAGTTCCGCTGCATTTCCCTCGGTGGAACGCCGATTGGAGAGTTTTTCCAATGAGTACCGCGATGGAGGAGCCTTATCAAGTTGTATTCAGAGCCACTCGATTCCCGGAGGTCTTCAAAGATAAGTATCCAAGCCTTATCTCTATTGTTTTCTTCTTCATATGTTTGAATCCGTTTTGTTCATGATTGCTTGCGTTTTTGAGTTTGCCTCTCTGTTTGAATCTGTGCCGTGGTGAATTTTGTGTTAAAATTGATTCACTGTCTTATTCTAATTTCCTGAATCAATACTGATGATATCATGTCTAGCTCTCTGATTCTGCCGTTCAATGTATGTCATAGTTAGGTTTTCATTTCAGTTTTGATTACCTAGCTTTGTATTTTATAATCTCGTGTTTTTGTCTTAGGTTTTGTTTAGTTCGTTTTATATGTCGCTAATTCCATAATAGTGTTGCCTAATTTGAGTATTTTTCACTGTTTTGTCTATTTCAGTTCATGTTTTATCTATCACATGCTTAGTTTCCTCTGTTTGTCGAGTTCACATATTGCTACCAGTTCATTAGCAATGTTCTGCAGTTCATGATTATAGTTGTTTCAGTTAATTCGTGCTTGTTGTTCCATTCACTGTTTTGCTTCCAAAATTGCTCTCTATGATTTTGAATTTCTGTGTTTGTCATGCACTTTGATTCTGGTGGCCAAGGATTGCTGTGACCGACACACCTCAAGCACATTCCATCACGATAATCTGATTCATATCAACATCTATGTGTGGAACTACAGGCTTGGTCACGTGAAAGCAAAGGCTAAATCTGTGTTATTTTTGTGCTTGGCCAGTTAGTTGCCTTTGATGCAGTTTCAAAATATTTTCAGAGTATATGCTAATTGCTTCCAATTGCTATTTCATTGTTATAGTTCATTTTCTGCTGGAGTCTTATTTCAATGTTTCTTATTCATCATTGAAATTGGCTTAATCCTATTGCAATTTTACTATGTTTTGATTTTGTTATCCATTATGATGCATCTTATGTGCATTAGTTCATATTTATACACATGCATCTATTAGCTTTATGGCTAATTGAATCTAAATTCAGAACTGTAATCTGTGTCTATTTGCTTGAGTTGCCACCATTTGCTTTCAGATTCCTTTCAAGTATTGATTCTTGTTGATGCTCTTTTAAACTGTCACATTATTTGTGTCCAACTAGTGTTATATCATTGTGTTGAACTCTGAATTGAAGAATCCGTGTGATATAACTGAACCTGCAACATTCTGAGTTGTGCTTTTAGTTGAAATAAAAATTGAATTTGTTTGTTGTGTTCATTTGTTCTGTGACAGAACCATTTATGTCCGTGCTCCATATGTTTCTTTGGCCATAACTGGTCTATGAATCAACCTCTTTGTACTTGCATCAATTGCATTTTTGTGTTGTGCATCAGCACCTTGTTTCATTGCAGTGCTGATTAGTGATTTTATGATGCATTGTCTGAGGCTTTACTTGGTAGATTTTCCATGTTTGTGTGCAGTTTAATGCATGTTCTGAATCCAATTGTCTGTCTGGTATCCTTACTTGTTGCTTTGATGCAGTGCTCATTTTGGCCATATTAATTGTCTTCAGTCAGCGTCAGTTTGTATCTGTTCTGCTAAATTGTTCTTTGAGCATGGTGTTTTCCTTGTTTGCATAAAGCTGGCTTGGTTGATAACTGATTTATGGTCCTGGTTCTGCACTATCCGAGTCTTATTGTCTTGTGTGTTTTTCATCATTTTTTTTCTTTTTTTGAGTTGAATTATTTGAACTCTATCATGTGCACTTGATCACTGATTTGGTATTGGCAATTGATAATGTTGTGTGTTGTTGCTTAAGTTCTTTGCGAGCTGACACGAAAAAGAGAAAGAAATCAGTGAAAAGAAAACGAAATATGATGCCAAAAACAAATTACATGAAAAGTAATTCTGGTTTGCCAAGTGAAATTTTGATAAAGTGCTTTGAGTAAAAATCGTGCTACAACATCACATATTTTGCTACTTTCTTTTTCAATGTCATTTGCATATGCTCTTGATTCAACTTGTTTTGTGTCTTTTTGATTTTAGTTTTTGGAAATCTTGTTCTATACACATTCCTTAGGTTCTCTATTGAGTGTCATCCTTTGTTGCTTTGCGTTTTTCTTGATTGTCTTTATTGGCCATCCTTTGAGTTTGTCTATTACATCTTTCACTTGATGTTGTCCAAATTTTTTTTTCATATTTGAGCTTTTCTTCTTTTCTTGATTCTTTTTACTCTCACACAGCAGCTTGACTTCGCTTGTTCTGTTTTAGATTCTCCCATCTCACTGTTTTTTGCAACCTTGTAGGTGAAGTCTCTTACGAGAGTAGTGGAGTGGTGCAAAATCTTTTGGGGACTCAACTGCCGAGAGGAAAAAGGAGTGAGCTGGGACTTCAAAGTAGTGCAAACACTTGAGGGAAGGCTGGCCGAGAGCTTGAGAGAGACATAGATTAGCCTAGTTTTACTTTTTGTCATTATTTCTGTTTAGTATCACAACTTTTGGGTGTTTTTTTTAGTTTGCTGTTTCTTTGCCCTTTCCTTTGGCTTAGGTGGGAAAATGCTTTAGAGCAATCCCATCCTTAGCATTTAATTGTAATAGTTTTTAAACGTGTAATGTGAAATTCAAGGGGTTCCAAAGGCCACTTGTATCTTCACTTAGGTTTTTCGTCTAGTTTATGTTTTCAATCTTTATGTTTTATGTTTTTATGCTTTCAATGTCCAGGTTTTGTGTGATTTGTGTGTTTGCCATTTATGTTTTAGGTCACCGTGATATCTAGGTGCAATGTGTTTAACACCTAGTTGACCTTCTTTTGGTCTTTAAGTTTTCACTCTCTTCACACATTTTGTCCAATTGTTTTCACACAATTTGTCTTGCTTTGAATTTTTCTTGAGAATTTTTGTGAAAGAATTTTAGAGATCTCTGACTAGGAAAGGCTTGGTTCCTAAGCTTGTCCATGTGACTCACCTCCCTTTCCTGGGAGTATCTCTAGAAATCTTTTCCACTATTTTCTCTTTAGAAATTCATCAACATCTTTGTGAAAAATTGTTTTGCTAAAAGTGTTTTTCAAAAGTGTTTGACAATGAGTTTTTCTTCTAGCCGTATGCATGTAGATAGGCATAATAGTGTGCATTTCGGTAGACATAATAATCATGAGTTGCATCATACCATTTATAGTGACATTCCTTTCTTTGGGGAAGATATGGGACCAATATCATTTAGAGATTGGATGTGGGATACTGAGAAATTGGTGCAACCTTTGTTTAGTAAATATAGTCATATAGACATTTTTAGGCATATTACATCTAGGTTTGTAGGACGTGCATTTGATTGGTGCCAAGAGAGGCAATATAGAGTGAAAAAGGGGAGAACCTCATGCATCAATACATTTTATGAATTAAAAACATGCATGTGGAAACATTTCATTCCCTCTTCATTTAGGATGACTAAAGCACAACGAGCTAAGATAGAAGACTTCATTGACATTGGGGATGCATTCATCCAAAACATTGCTAAGTTTTCTAGACTAGAAAAAGATTTTAAGCACAATTTGGACATGCTCTTGAGTGAACAGAGAAAGAGAGCAAAACATAAGAAAGAGCACGCAAAACTTAAAAAGCTTGAGAGTATGAAAAGAAGAGATAAAAAGAAGAACTTGAGAAGCTTTGTGCTAAAAGAGAACAAGAGGAAAAGGGGATAAAAGAGAAGAAAAAAAGAGAGGAAGAAGAAAAAAACTTGAAGCAAGAGAGAAAATAAAACAAGAAAGTGAGCATGAAATACAATCACAAGTAGTGGAAGTGGAGTTAAAGAGCAATTTAAAAGCAAAAAGGGAACTCATTGTTAGGGATTTGGTGCTCAATCTTTCACTAATTCCTTCCATTAAGTTCCAATTTTCAACAAAAGTTTTCCACTCTTTAAACTCTTCCCACTCCTTCATTAAATCTTTTGTTTTGTTTCCTACTCAAACTTTTTGTTTCCCATCTCATTCCCTTATTTCATCCTCTTCCATATCTTGTGTCAAAACACACTTTGACTCTAAAATTCTTTTTTAAAATCAGTTTAGTCACAGTGTGAAACACTATTTTTGTGAAGTGGGTCTCATACCATCCTTTTCAATCTTTCAAAGCCCATTTTCACAACTTTCCCAATCAATTTTATTGCATGGTTTTTATGATTTTAATTCACTTTTATTTGATGACTACTACATATTTGTTTTTGATCTTGGTGGAACTCTAACTTTCGTTGCTATGGGCCTTTAATAAATCTCTAGATCTGAGGACAGATCCTCTTCAAGAGGGAGGGGATGATGTGACCCCAATAAGGCTTATAGCATTGGGCCAACGCCTAGGCCCATTCCTTTTAATATTCTTTTATTTTCTTTATTTCTTTTATTAAATAAATTTCTTTTATTAAATAAATGTTGTTTTAAAATTGGGCTTGTTTTGTTAAATGCAGCCCCTTTTTCCAAGTTGCCACCCAAGGAAACATCTTAATGGATTTCGGCATCAGCTTTGCAGCCCAATATCATTTAATTCCAGCATGGGCCGAGATCCTTGCTTTTATCAACAACCCATTTTCTTTATCGTTCAAGTCTCACGCGGATGCACTAATTTTCATCTCTGCATCAGCGTCCCAACCAACACTTCAAGTTGCAATGTGGGCCTCAAAGTAAAGCTTCAGAGTGAGAAGTCCAATTTTCCTTCTTTCACGTGTGGCCTCACTTCACATTTCTCTTCATTGCCGAAACCCAACCTCTGCTACAGTTTCTTGTCCCTGCTTCACGTTTTTTTCTGCCAGTTTCACGGTGCCGTGTTAGCAGCCACGTTTTCCTCACCATAATCACCGTTAGGGTTTAGTTTACATTCCTAAACCTAGATAGCATCTCGTCCCATGTCGTTAGGATGTTGTTAAATGGTCGTTCTTCTTTCCTTTCATTGTTTTCCGGTTGCCTTTCTCCTATAAAAGGTGAACCACTCTTTGTAATAGATTTAGCTTAGATGAATGTTAAACAAATTGGTTGAGAACACTCCCACTTTCATCTTTGCTCAAACCCTAAACCCTAGATTAGGTCTTAACCTCGTTAGGGTTTACCAAACTAGTGAGATTCGAGTTTAAACACCATACCCGAACAGTTTCGCTGCGTTTCCCTCGCTTTCCGCGAGATTCAATCGGTGGAATGCCGATTGGAGAGTTTTTTTGGCGAGTACTGTGACGAAGGAGCCTCATCACCATTCCAAGGCCATATATCCTGCCATTCTTGGTTTCAGCTACATCACACCAAACATCTAATTCATTTTGTGGAGGAATTCCTTAGGTAGATGCACATTGTGTTAATTCTTCAAAATTCCGTGTAAATTCTTCCTATTAACATAAATACATATATATAAAAAATTTCATTATGATGAATTCATAATTTAAAAAAAAAAAAGCATGCAATATGGTAAATCTAGGCTCAAGGGTGGTGTAATTGTTGGAGTAGCTACTTAATCTGTTAGACCAATAATTCGTTGTCAATTTTATCTGCTTCTAGAAACATATATATGCTATCTTCAAACAAGTAATTACAATTTAGTTACATATTTCCTATTTATCACTATAAAAGTTAATTTTATGTTGGTATGACTGATTGGATCAAGAAATCTAAGAAAACTACATGAAACAAACTTTGTTCAGGGAGATTCTCATACATCCTAAAAGCTTGTTCATATTATCACACTAAGAGACTGTACACTATAAATAGTTAAAATAACTAATCAAGGATATATTATATATGAAACATTGCTTTTCCTATAAATTAATGGATTACCAAGTGTTAAGACTTTGGCAAGTGTACCAAGTCGCGCAAGTAGTAACCGGTAAGACCGGGATATCGTTTTCCAAGAGACTCGTGTATACTAAATAATTGCGTAATTAGTGACTAATTTAAACTAATGAATAAATCCATAAGTTGGGTTTTTGTATGCAAGAAATTAAATATTACATAAATAAGTAAAATTGAACTTGGATATTTGAAGACTCTAGAAAATGGTAAAGATTAGAAATGCAATGGATTGATATTGTTGGAGTTAGACTTCACCTACTTCACTCTCATGTATATTAAACAATAAAACTCTTCTCCATTAATTACTAATGTCAACCCACAAGTCTACTCAAACCCTAATCCCTTAGTTGAATGAGCCTAGGTTTCCTTATTTAGAGCCAACTCCTTGAATCCCTAAATAAACAAACCCATTTTACAAATTAGGGTTTAAGACAACTAATGGGTCAAGTTCCATTCCTAGATACAAGTTCCATTAGGTATCTTGTTCCAAATCTAGGTTTCAAGAGATATTTTCCAATACCTAATGACCCAAATATCATGCAATGAATGGTTAAAACAAAGCAAGCTTTAAATACATAAACAAAGATACTAGCAATCAATGGAAGAAGCATATATATATTCAAACCATTCAAAAATACATGAAAGTTCAGTGGCTACATCTAACCCCAACAAAAATGGGTTTAGCTCTCCATTGTCATGGAGAGCTCAAGCTTACAAAATG
>Ga0209589_1007753_pt1 | contig 17090 bp, 10 predicted proteins | sample CowpeawhiteBW_FD_187525 | JGI IMG/M metagenome (GOLD analysis project Ga0209589, IMG submission 187525) | Root nodule microbial communities of legume samples collected from California USA - Cow pea white BW (SPAdes) (version 2) | ecosystem: Host-associated > Plants > Roots > Nodule | place: USA...
AAAAAAAATAAAAAAAAAATAAAAAAAAAAAATCAAAAAAAAAATCAAAAAAACCACGAAGTGACACGTGGCAGTCACTGTTCATGGCCGTTAATGATTTAAACGGTGTTAGCAAAAAAGGACCCAATTGAACAAAATTAACGAAAATTGGGACTTATTTGAACACAAAACCAAAATTAGAACTTGTTTCAAAAAACTTGACGAAAATTGGGACAAAAAAGATATTTTAACCTTTTATTTTATAATATTGCACCAAGTTTTAAGATGAAGAAGATGAGTGCAGCATGAGGCAGTGGTGAAAATTTTCAACATTAGTGGTGTGCCGCATTTTCTTAGATACATGGTTGGTTTCAGCGCGATTCGCTGGTGGGTTCTACGGAAACATTTTTAATACTGAAATACAACCATGATGTATTGGTAGAAATCATTGATAGTATTATTTGTTGGAAAATTATTTTTTAATAAAATTTGGTTGACATATTTTTATAATATATACCTCATAACATCTTAATGAATGAAAGAAAAATTTAATATAATTTAAAAAAAAAATTGATGTGTATTAAAATAAAAAAAAAGTTGAATTATATTGCAACTCATATACAGACTTTATTTATAAAATTAAAAGAAAATACGATATTCTCCAATAAAATTTTCCTCGAAAATAAATCTTATCAAAATGCTAAATGTTAGAAGATAGGATTAAAATATTTATAATCCCTCGTAAAATTAAAATTTGTCTTTATTTAAAATGTATTTTTGTTTCTAAATTTTAAAAATAAATAATTATTTTAATGTATTAAATGAAGATAAAAAATTATATTTGAATCAAACAAAATAAATAGTTCAAACGTGAATTTAAAATAACACATAAAAACAAAATTTAATATATTTAATTATGAAGAATATATATTTATTTTTGAAATTTAAAAGTCACATCTTATTAAAATTTGAAATAAAATCGAATTTTAATTTTGTATAAAAAATTTAAGAATTAAGAACAAAATTATAAGGTGTGAAATCTGTTATACCTGTATGAAGTTTAAAGTAACAATGAATGAGGTATTATAACACAACAAATGCTTCAAAATTAGTGATGTTTTTTCGAGTTCTACAGCTATGACTCCATGTTCTTCCTTATGCTTCTACAGCTATGACTGAGTACCGTATTGCTTCCCTTTTTTAGGCTTCAAACTTCATGTGAATAATTAACTGAATTGATTTATTTCTCTCTCTAAATTCATAACAATAAAGAAAACAAATTCCCTAATATGTAACATCTAGGTATTAATTCAAAAATTTCATAATTCTGATTTAAATTCATTCGCACTTCTTAAAAACAACTTATCATTAACAAGAATTTTTTTATCGGAAATGAGACGTTTCTACACCAAATGTCCAGATTCTTATTATATTAATTACCTAAAAATCAATTATGCAGAAATTTTTAATATATTACCTTTATCAGTGCTTTTAGTAAGAGTTCCTTTAAGTTTACTAGTTAAAAAGTATTTATTAACCATACTAGCCAATACCTGTACATTACAAATATTTTTATATTATTACCATTCATCAATACAATAAATATGCTAATTTTTAGTGCAATAAATATGATGTCAGTGCATTGAATAGATGGTTGAAAGTAAAAATGAAAAAAAAATATCTAAAATTACAATTCTTTAATAAGTAATTTTTTTTTATTATATTGTAAAGAAGTTTTTCAGTAAAATATATAGAATGGGTTAAAATATGATATATAGTGTTGCGTTGGACAATGAAATACTTGAATTTTTCTTTTTTTTACAAAGTATTCTTCACTTTACTCTCTGTGTTGTCTAAAACAAAGTTAAGCGAAACAATATTTGTAACTTTAGCTTGGTATTATAAGATTTATTTCTTGACAATCATTTTCCATACAATGGTGACAAAAAAATAATTGTTGACAGAGGAAGAGGGAGGAGATTACGTCAGCTGAGGATTTGAATAGGTAGAGCAGAAAAGAGTGAGAGTTATGGGGTTTGGAACCATGCATGCAGTAGCAGTAACAGTAACAGTGAAGTTTCAGTAGCAGCAGATCTTTTGCTTAACGGCAGTGATAATTCACCATTTACCGATAAATTCAAAAGCTGACCACACTAAATTCCTAGCACACACAAACCCTGTCTCTCATTATTCCCTCTTTCTTTCTTTCTTTCTTTCTTCATCCATCACATTTCTCTCTTCACTGTCTTCTCTTTCTGTCTCCATGTTTTTAAATTAAGGTTTTTTTTATTATTCTTTTATAAAATTACTTTTATTTAACTAAAATATTAATATTTAAAGAAGAACACTGTTACTAACTCACTATTGTTGACCACTGACCTTGTAAGAAGGTTTTGTCAGCTGCATACCAAGAATTGTTAGCTTCCAATCAATGAAGTTGCTGCATGTTTACCCTAGGGAACCATGACATATCTCTTAAAAAGTATATTTAAGGTACTTTTGGAAATTTTTTGCTTAGATTTATTTAAAAAATTTAAGAAAACCTTATGCAAATAGTTATCATGGAGTACACATAACAAAAATCATAATCATTTTATGATAAACGATGAAATTTACTTATTTTTTAATGTGTACATAAAATCTTATAAAGTGATAGGAAGAAATGAATATATGCGTAATTTGGAGGGTGAATTGTGGTTGGTTATATGGTATCCATCGAATCACAATAAATGAGAGATGTTATATGTTGGGGTTATGGGTGAGATTTGTGACAGTGCGGTCTCATATGCAAAACCTGACCCATCCACGTGCTCCAACAACCTCTTCACTGCTTATGCCAATTCTCAATTCGGACATTTCACCGCAAAATGCTACGCATTAAATATGCCAAAAATGACCTTACATTTTCTGTCACCATCTTTATCCACGCATATAACTCAAATTTATCATTCAATTTCTATTTCTAAAATTCTTTTTTTTTTCATGACTTTTATTCTTCATTTTTAGTCAATATATTGTTTCAAAATAAAATAACAGAATGAAAATTAATGTCCAATATTAAAATAGATGAATGTGTATTTAAAATAGAAGGTCCATCTCCATTTCACCCGGTCTCGTTCAATCGGCTTTTTTTTTTTCGGAATTGATTTTAACATAAATTTATAAAAATAGATTTGTTAAAGTTTTTTTTATAATATAAGACTTAAGTCGTCGGGACGAAGGACGAATTAAAACAACTTCACTTTTCATATTGATAGGAATGCTATCCCACAACACAATTTCACTTTTCTAAAACATAAAAAAGAAATCGGTTTGGTTAAGTATTATTTGATCTTTAATATCGTCATTCATTCTAACAACTAGACCTTATTTTAAAAAATAAAAAATTCAACGAACCATCTTTATAAATTTAAGTTAAAATCAATTTCAAAATTAGAAAAAAAAAACACCTGTTCAGTCACACACGAATACCTCTTTGCCTTTAATCAAATTCTTCACCCCTTTCCCAAACATCAAACGTATACCTTTTTACTCAACGGTTAAAAACATATGTTGGTAGATCCATACCAGTGGAATCAAATCTAAAAACATTGGCAAACTTGTTTTCCAGGAAAATACCTCTTTTTATAAATAATCCTGCTTGAAGAGATACTATAGTACTTTTTCTATAAAATAGTTACTGATATTTGAATGGTAGGAAAGGTGTAACCAGAATGAAACAATTAAAAACTAATGATTATTGTTAGTTTAAAATTTGATCAGTTTAAAAATAAAATTGATATTTGAATCATTAAACTTTGTAACACATCATCAAAATACAATAAAAACAAAATATATCCTTTATTAGTGAGAAAATTATTAAGCTAATCGTAAGATATCATTTATTTAACTCACTTTGATGAATTATAATAATAAAGACTTAATAATTTGGTTTTATATTTAAATATTTCATTTATTTTGGTTTTAAAAAAAATATTCTATCACTTTTTATGTTAAATTTTGTAAAAATTTACATCGGTCATGTGTGCAAAATTGGATCATATTCTATTTTAAAGATAACATATGTCAAAATCAGAGAGATTTAAGAAAGAAAATCATTCAATTTGACACGCGACAAATTTAAATTTTTAACACTTTTAGATAATGTTAACACTAATTTAATAAAAATGATTATCGAGTTTTCTTTACAAAAATTGAGACTCAATTAAATTAAAAATAAATCTAATATTAGAGTGACACACAAATTTATTACAAAAAATATCAATTAGCAGGTCAGCTCTAACCCTTAGTCTCCTTAGCTTCTTACCACCTCAAATTTTGTATGCGACTAAACAATATTAAAATTGTGATACCTTTATTAATGTGAGTTTGTGTGTTAAATATTGTCACTCAAGACATGAAGCCTATCAAGAGTCATGCAAATAATCAAATCAAGATCACCTATCTTAGATCAAGTCATATATACATATACACTACAAGAAAAACTGATACCAATGGTCAAAATCAGTCGATAATAGTCAAAATCTGTTGTTAAATAAATATTATCGACGATAAAAAAATCTGTTAGTAAAAATTTTGTCGGTAAAATTTTATTGATGAAAATCATCTTCAGTTGATAATCACTGATGGAAAAATATGTCTATAGTTATCGATAGAAAAATCTGTCGATAATTACCGACGAAAAAATTCGTCGGTAAAATTCGTCAGTAATTACTGATAGAAAAATCCGTTGGTAAATAACATACACTGCTCATCCTCTTCCTCCTCCCTCTTTAATTTTTTTTTCGTTTTCTTCTTCTTCGTCGATGTCGCCGCTGCCACCGTCAGTGTCGTCGCCTTCTTCTTCTCCTTCTTATTTAGTATATCATATCATCCATCTTGATCACTGTCTCAACATATAGTCTCTTGATTGAATCATCATCAGACGAGAATATCTTCTTAAGTACCCATTTAACAAGAGAAGAAAAAAAGAACTAAAGATCCAAAGAAAGCAAAATCTATTTACCAAAACTTATTTTTTTTCACGACTCTCATTACAACTCGAGTTTTTAGTTGTCATTTGTTTTTGAAAATTTTCACTACAAAAAAAATTCTTAATAATAATTAATTTTAATGATAAAAGGTAGTTAGTTATTAATGTGATCAATTTAAATATCAATTTACAAATTAAAAATTATTGATAATTAAAATAATTTTAAAAAATTATAACTGATCTCTAAATTAATAAATAAATAGTTTTTATTATGAATTAACTTTAAATTATAATTAATATTAATAATAAAAATTATGACAAAAAAATTGATCTCTAACTTTTTAAGAAAAATATTAACACTTTTTACCTGCAGCAGAAAGAAATAAATTCATCTTCAACAAATTAACAAATATAAGCACTGAAAATGAAAACATGCAAGGCGCCAAAAATTTAGAAAGTTAACAGTTTTATCTGGAATCTATTCGAAGGAAAGAGAACAATTCAAACGTAATAATGTGATGAATATATGAATATATATATATATATATATATATATATATATATATATATATATATATATAGAGAAAAAAAAAAAAAAATAAAAAATAAAAAAAATAAAAAAATATAAATATATATATATATATATATATATATATATATATATATATATATATAAACAGGAAAAAAAGGGATACGAACAAAAATTTAAATGTAAAACTGTCATTGAATATTTTTTGTTGATAATGATAATTGAACCCACCAAGTACGTTAGCTCAAAATAACTAATTAATACGGATGGTCGAATCCAAAGTAGTTTATGTAATAAGGTATGGGATTAATTATTTTCATACTAAACATATAATTCCTCTAATAAATCTTCATTTAATATATTTGTTTTTCGAAATAGCATGGACATTTTTTTTGTCGATATAAAATGGACAGAAACAAAAATGTCAAAAATTTTTTGTAAGCATGCCATCACATCACACAATTAAAAGTTGTTCAGAAATAGTTGAAAGTGTGTTATTGATTGATGCCATACAAAACCAAGCACTTGAAATAAAAATAGGAAAAAGGAATTGGAGGAAGCAAACAATACAAGAGTCCGTGGCATCCAAGTTCCAACAAACACACATAATATGCAAAAAAGGAGGGAGCCGAAGATGAAAGTGTAGGGGCCCCAACCACACTCCTTCAACACTGGATGAGGAAAAGTGTCACTGTTTTCCAATGCTTGCGTAGCATTATATACTATTTTTTAACCTTTTAACTGCAACTTTACGTTAATTTAAACCTCAAAGCTAAAGGGCCATGATGGTAATGATTGTGGTGGTGGCTAGGGTGGTAGTAGTGAAAGCTTCTTTCATTCTCTTCTGAATTCTAACTGGTTCCGTCTCCATCATCGCCAACTTGCCATGACACAGGTGAAAGTACCTTAACTACTTCCTTATAGTCCTTTCCTTTCTCACCCTTTCAAAACTCTCCAAACCAATAATCAACAACTACACGTTTTCTTTCTTTTCTTGACTCCTCCATTTCAAACACTAGATTTTTTTTTTCTCTGTCGTTTTCTTTCTCGCCGCTTCATGTCTCTGCGTCGTTTTCCCTACACACACAACGTAGTAGTAGTCCGTGTTTCTTACCTCCTACTTCTTGTTTCTGCATATTCAACAATAATGCTCTCAAGGTGTCTCCGCTGTGCCTCAACCAGTTTTTACCTTGCTCTGAGGATGTGTGAGGGCGCAGATCCATTTCATGGGAGCCCTACAGCTAGGGTATTCACTCGCTATTTGTGCCTGCCACTAAGAGGTGTCTAACGTTGTCGTTGTGGTTTACGTATACCTTTTAGGTTTTTTGTTTTGTTTTTGTTCTTGTAGTGCTAATTGTGTGGTTCTCGTTCCATGTTTTTGTTACCGACAGAGAGGGTTAGATATTGCGCTGTTTGGTGGGTGGAAAAGCATCATATTGGAGCTGTTTTTTGTGAGAACTATTACTTTTGGTGTCTGGTAAGGGAGGAAGAGCTACCTCTCTCGACCCTCGACCTTTTTCTTTTCTTTTTTTTTTATTTTTATGCAACGAGTTAAGTTTCAGTGAGGATTGAGAAAGGAAACTAGAACAAGAACCTTTATTCGAAACATGTACAAGGTGGGAATATTATAGAAAATTATGAAGTTAGATCGGTTTCTTCAGACTTCACTCACAGTCTTGTCTTGCCTTCTGTATTCTATTATTATTATTATTTATGGTGAAAGGTTGCTCCTGCAGTCTCTCTCTCTTATTTATCTCTTTCTTTGGGTGTCTGTAGTGCAATGTTTTTTTTTTTTATATATTAAAATAATAATTTCTGAAGTTATACTAGGGTAAGGGTGTAATAAATGTTGTCTACTTACTAATTTGTATTTTTCTTGTTCAAAATTTAACCCATAAGGTGATATGGAATTTCCGTGCAGGAGATAGCAATTACAGTGGCTGAGTTTCTGCAGTGACTGATATCTTCTGAGAGGTTTTCACTGAGAAGAGGTTTTCTCATCGGATTGTTAAACTTGGTGAGTTGGGAAATGAGCAGTTTAAGGCCTGAGTCTCATGTGGCACAGCAAATTCGGCGCGAAAAATTGAGAATCCAAAACAGTTCTCAACCTCTGCACGAATTCCCCAACAATCTTGAACCGTTATCGTTACATCCGGGGTTTAATAACTTTGATCTTCTTCATGTTAGGAATGTTAGGAACGCTAACATGCTTGACGAACAAGTTGTTTATCCACCAGAAATGCCTAACTTCTCCACTTCTTTGAACCCTTTGTCTGCTCCAAAGAACGCTTTGGAGTATCATCAAGAAATAGATGCAGCTGAAGCGAGTAACAGGCTGATGATGAATCAGTATGGTTCGTTTTCCCATTCCATGCCCGCTACTCATTCTTCCCACAAGGAACAGTGCGAACTTCGTAATTTGGGAAATTGGAGGAACAGTGCTCCCCAGCAAGGATCTGATTGGTTTGTAAATTATCCAAGTAATGCCAATTCTTTTTTGTCTTCTGAGCTCAACAATGTGTCATCTTACAACGAACTAATGGATGTACAGTGTAGCAATGCATCTGATGAAATCAGTGGTAGACAAATTCAAAAGCAATTAGGTGGACTGCATAATCCTCCTCCTCCTTCTCCACTGTATCAAAATGCTTTGCAAGATATTGTGAAGTCGGCTTCTATCGGTGCTCACACCAGGCAAGACATGACTTCCCTAATGCAACAAAATGACCACAGCATTTGGGTGGGTAATGGTTCTGAAGTTGAGCTTCAACAGCAGAGTTATGATAATCAGCCAAATCCGTTGCGTTTCGGATGGACAAATCGAGCAATAGATAATATCCCGAGTGATTCACTTCCTCAGAGCTTATCCCTGTCACTTTCATCGAACGCACAACCCAAGCCTTCTGTTTCTCAACATGAGCAAGGGTCTACATCCGATGATCCTCGTTGTTTGAAGAATATGAAGCCCTCTATTGTTTCTAGAGATTCTGCGAAATCACTCCAAGACACGGTGGGAATGCCTTCGAAGAGTACCATGAGTTACCGAAGTGTGGGTCCCCTTGGCCCTTTCACTGGGTATGCTACTATTCTTAAGAGTTCAAGGTTCTTAAAGTCTGTCCAACAGTTGTTAGATGAGATTTTCTGTGTATCTGGTGCAAAGTTTGCGAAATCATATGATGTTTCAGAACGGGTTTCTCCGGAAATTAGTGCTTCCACTTCTGCGGATACTGTTACTGTCAACGAAACCGGGGTTACTGCAAAAGGTAGTAACTCAGGTTCTTCATCAACTATGTTGTATAATGTCTCAAAGGAAAATAGTGCTGATTTGGGAGTTGGGAGTAGCTTTGGTCTTTCTTCGCGGCCAGATTATCAACAGAAGAAAGCAAAACTGCTGTACATGCAAGAGGAGGTTTGTTTTCGCTGTTTCCATAACCTGTTTTATATTTTCTTTTCCCATGTATTTGTCTTTGCACATTAATGTCTGTTTGAAACAACTTACTGTTAATATGGAAAAGGACAAATGCTTTTTCGCTGCGTGTGCTGCAACCAACAGGCCTTGATTTCTACAATGTTAAGAGAAAATCCGTTTAAACCTCGCTTTTGAGGGAGAATATAGGGAAAACAAAATGGTGAACCTGTTCACGTTTTAACTTGTCATTTGCTTTCTATGTGCCTCGACTTTTGCAGCTTCTGGTAGTCGGAACTTCTTGAGATGTTTGTTACCTATGAAGTTATCATCGTAGAGTGATTTGTTCTATAGCCCAAACATAAATGCTTAAACGGTATCCTAAGAAGGGTAACGGAGTAATGTTTGTTTCACCCCTTGTGAAAAACAAAGGCAAAGGGAAAGGAATATATAAAGGTCCCATCACATAATGACATTATATAAATATAATATCTCCTTGATTGTTGGTAATGATAAGAAATTATTTACTGCTTTTAGATTAACCTCCTCATGGTCAAATCAAATGTTTTCAGTTACTTTCTTGTTCATTGTGTGGTCTCTTTTATCTTGTTCCTTTGTTTTGTCGGCATTGCTTGATCTCCCTTTTACATTTAAGTTGCAGGTTTCTCCATACACAGAAAATTCGAAAAAGATGAATAATGGAATTGATAATAAGGTCCAATACTCGTGTATATATAAATAGATTTCAAAAATCGTCATGCCAGTGCCAATATTTTTTGTCCTGGAACGATGGATAAGAAACAAATTCTGTATTGAACTTAATTTAGAATAATAAAATTATAGTTCTTGCCTTTGGTTGTAGACCTTAGGATGTCTGCTAATTTCTTTCATCCATAATTTATTTATGCTTATCACGGATTGGTGCTCAATGTTTATTACACTTTTCTTTCTCATGCTTCGTTTCTTTGGTAAAATGTTACAGAAGTGAAGTCTCTTGTGTCTACCAAGGACGACATGACAGCAGATTTAGACATATTTGTCATATGCGAAACTATGAAATAAGAATTTTTGTTAGAATATTTTCAGCTTGCAAATGAAAAAAATCTCCAAGTCGTTCAATAAAAATGATTGATTGTTGGTTCAAAAGAAAAGTGTATATCAAATGTTTTTCTTGTTTATTTAATTATCCCAAGTATCAACATAATTAGTTTCTTAATTGGCATCACCATGAATCTCGCTATGTATGTTAATTTTAAAGATATGTTAATGTTGGCAACATCATGATTGTAGCTAGTGATCATAGATTAATTATATTGACATCTTCGGTACTTATTATCTACAAAAAAAATGCATAATCTTTAAACATGACTTTGTGAATTCAGTTTCATACTTGTTACCCTAAAAAACCCTCTTGAGCAACCACTTTTAAGTACTGAATCAAAGATTCTGAACTGTAAGTTTTGTAGGATGACTGTTCTTTACCAATGGTTGAGTTATTTACTGTAGTTTCAGGCCTAGGCAGAGCAAAAGTTGGAAATGCACCAATCACTCTTCTTCATTTTGCACATACTAACTCACCAGTGTTACTAATTCTGTCATGCATTTGCTTCCAGTACACGGTAATTTTTAAAATCTATATAGGATGCACATGTGTGCAAGAATAGTGTTAGTCAACCGGTCAACCATGTAAACTACACCTTACAAAGTCTAGTACTATATTCCAAACATCATCAGAAAATATTTAGTACATGGAAAGCTATGCCCTACCTTGTTACTGTCAACTTGGTCAAACTGACGTGCTTATTTTCAGTAATGTACTTCAACATGCTGGTAATATTTTTTGAAAAGAACTGTTTATTGTTTTATAAAGTCGTAAATGTTAAAAAAATCATGTTATTTTGGTTCATCGTAACTTTTCTCGGCATGCAACAGTAATACAGTTCCTTGCTAGTGTCAGAATAATTTGATTATCTCAATGATGGTAATGCAAGTTATAATTTTGAAAAGTGTTGCCTTTTGACACTGTTGCGTTGGGCCACTGTTATAGGTTACGAGGCAATGCAAGCAGTACCATCTACAAATGCAAATGGTTATTTCTTCGTTCGAGTCAGTGGCGGGTCTTGGTTCTGCAACTCCTTACATCTCCATGGCTCTGAAGTCAGTATCAAAACACTTCAGATGTTTAAAGAATTCTATCTCAGATCAGCTAAAGCTTATGAGCGAAGCCTTGGGAGAGGATGTGTCAAAACCCTCTTGCAGTAGTGGCAGTAAAGCTGACACTACTATGGCAAGGATAAGATGCAGCATGGACCAAAGTTTTCTAAAGAACAAATCTGGCAGAGGTGGTACTACGGATCTTCTTGATCCCCAACAGCATGTGTGGAGGCCCCAGAGAGGGTTGCCAGAGCGTGCAGTGGCAATTCTTAAAGCCTGGTTATTTGAGCATTTTCTTCATCCGTATGTTTGTCTCTATGTCTCTATTTCTTGCTCCGTGACTCCTTTTCTCTATTCCACACAGACATTTGGATTCAACATTGTGGCTTTTTTGCTGTTTAATTTCTTTTCAGTTACCCTACAGACACCGATAAACACATGCTGGCTAGTCAAACGGGTCTATCACGGAATCAGGTGGGGGCCTTTTCCTTCAAATTCATTATTATGTCTCTACCCTTTTTATTCTGTTGATTCAATTCTTATAATAATTGACATATGTTCACGTTCGCAGTTTAATGTGCTCTTTATTTGATGGAAATTAAACTGTTAATATTTTACTACTGAAACAATGGTATGTAACTGATTGATGTAGGTATCAAATTGGTTCATAAATGCTCGAGTACGAGTATGGAAGCCAATGGTTGAGGAAATACACATGCTTGAAACAAAAGCAACAGGCACCAGAGAGAAGAGTGGTAAACACGATCAGGGAACATCTTCTGGCCCTGAAGGCGGTGATACCAGCCAAACTAGAGTGGATAAGCCTTTGAGCAATATTGGTATGAATTCAATACCTGAAAACCGATTTGAGGGCATGGAAATGGAATCAAGCAATGCTGAGGAAAGAGGGTTGAATGAAGAACAATGGAGTCAAGAGAAAAGATCTAAATTGGAATGCCAAATGACTTCAAACAATATGGATGGTACATTGATGGGTTTTGTGCCATATCGACGTGGTGGCCTTGAGGTTGGTGGGCTTGGTTCTGTGTCACTAACATTAGGTCTTAGACATGGCGTTGAAGGAGTACAACACCAACAACAATTGCAAGAGGAACAGCTTCGACATCATCACCTTGGAGGCCACATGATCCGTGACTATGTCGGCTGATTGTAGTAACTTCGTGATGGGATAATGAAAATCTCACGCCAACTTTGCTTCGGACTGCGAAATTCTGAACTGAAACTGGGTGGCAAACGTTCAAACTTTTGAAGACACGCTGTTTGTTCAAGAAGGGCATTACAACCAAATGAAAGAAGATAGGGTTTAAGGTGGAGTTATGTTTTGGTTTTTGCGTCCCTTTATCTATAGTTAGTTCTTAATTAACCTTGATGTGGGTAACGAGCGTGGTGAAAGAAGGCTGAGGTGTAATATTTATCAAAATGTATTAATATATGATGGAAAAATTTCCTCCTCCCTTGAAGAAGAGTGGTGAATAAAGATGTAATGGTTGCATTAATGTTTTAATTATTACACACATTAGGATAAATCTATAGCAAACTTTTTATTATATCTTGTGTTTTTTTATTAGTTTGAGTAACTCATTTTCAGCTCAGCGATTCTAAAACTTGAGTAAACCTTAGACCATCTGTTTTGGTAGAGCTGAACAAGTATATATATCTGTGAATTGGTTAAAATAGTTATATAGACATCTATCTTTGTAACACACTATTTATCATTAGATGAACTTTTTCAATCATATAATTATGAATGAGATTTTCTTAAAATTTGGGTCCAGTTCTCCCAACTCTTTCTTGACATATTTGACTGTATTTTTCTGATATATAAACCTTTTATATTCAATATCATTGTGATTGATCTGGAAAATATGACAATAAACCAGTTAGTGGATATAGAAACAGGCGTTGGTGTAATCTTAAAAATTTGATTCGAGTTTTACCTATAATGTCACAAAAATAAAAACTGTTTCCAATTTCTACACCTTGTTTAGGAGAGTTGGATTTTCTTCTGCTAACTATAAATTGATATATAAATAATTTAAATTGTAGAATCTTAGTTATTAGAAGCACAGTCCCGATGAAAAGACATGCATTTATTTTGTAAGAAATGGTAGGAGCACTGGGAAGCAAACAAAGCGTGTAATATCTTTATTTATGAACAGAAAACGATGATCATAATTACTACTGCACTCCTTTATAGGTACACACTGATCGAAGGGGACACAACACACAGGTACTGAGATACACACTCAGTTCTACGAGTACTCAGAAATTCTTGTATCTGTGAAAGGAACAGCCAGGAATTTCTCGTAATCTACTTTCACACACAGACATGTCTAGCAGTAACTGATTTATTTATCAAACATTACTCACAAACACAAAGTTACACATATATATGATCTTCATCTATGTCTAGCAGCAGCCATATATATATATATATGAATTCCTCTCCACAAAGTTGCATGTGTGATGGTTGTTGTGAGGGAAGAAGAAGCATGCCATTAACCATGCGTTTTAATTAGTCCCCCAGGTTTGCCATAATTATCCATATTAGAAGTGTAGTGATTATCACTATCGTCATTGACATGATATTGGACAGACGCAGGTTTAACAAAATCTTTGGGAGGGATGTAATGATGATCATTACCATGAGTGACGTGAGAGTAGGCTCTGGCAGAGGTTTTGCCATGGTGATTATTGTGGTAACTAAGTTGGTTGGTTTTTCCATGCATTTGGGCCTCTATGTTCCAACTATTCCCAGCCATAAAACAGCAGCATGCCACCATCAACATTAATGCAATTGCCAGAACCCTCATTCTGACGCTAGTGATGTCACCTTCACCTTCTGGACTCTTCTTTATATACAACTGGAAAAAAGCAAGGATATTATTATCATGTAAACTTATCAATATATTTTTTTTCTGAAAATATTATCAATCTGATCTCAGTGATAATATATGGATATAATAAGTTGAGGATCCATTTAGGATGGAGAATAAGGAAGCAGAGGGCGTGCAATGTATAAACTCACCAGGTAAAACTTGGATGCAATAGATGAAGTTGCGATCTAGCATGGAGAATAAAAAAAGTGTTGAAGCTGGTTTTATAGGGAGCAAATGAAATGGAGGTTTAAGTCAACTTGAAATAATAAAATGGTGGGGTTGTGCATGTGTTGTCACCAAATAAGGCAAGTTTAAGTGCGATTCCCATTAAAAATGTTATTCAATCTTATTAATTGCTGAAGCGTTTTGTCCCGATTTATATGTGGACAAAATAGGATAATTCCACCTCATTCAAGGGTACTGCTTGTGTTGATTGGTATAAAAAAAAATTTGGCATCGTTAATTCCTTCTTCTTTTAAAATTAATATCAGCGGTTGCAACTTGCTTTGTGTTGGGAAAAGACTATACCAAAATACCATTTTGAGTTATTGCCTGTTTGAAAAGATGGAATTGAATTCAACCCAAATCATTTAGCCTACACTATATTCATCATACATATCCGTGTTTGCCGGTTCTTGTATATCTATTGCTAGTGTTTTTAGTATTTTGGAATATGCTAATTACTAAGAAAAGTTAATGTTTTCATCCTTGAATCAATTCATAGAAATGGTAGTGCATAAAAGCTATTTCCGAAATGGAAATACGAGAAGATCAATGGATAATGTGGAATTTTAGAATGAAAATTCATTACGATAATAATGAAAAATTCAATCTTAGTTATATTTTAACTAAATCAAATTGAAATGTTTTTTAAGAAACTTTAATTATTCTAAATTTAGTTTATACAATTTTCAAAATTAGATTTAGATTAAAATTTAAATTGTTGGACTTAAACTCGATTTAGTTAAATCCAACTTAACATAGACTCAAAATCATAAAACCTAACCTGAAGTGAACTCAGCCTAATCTAATTGGTTTGAGTCCAACACATCTCAACCAAGTCTATCTTACGCTAAACTCAACTTGACCTAATCTAACTTGTGTTGGGACCAATCAATCTAACATGAACTTGTTTCGACTCAATCGAAGTTGACATAGGCTTTATCTTACTCTTTTTTAGCTTGAACTATAGAAAAAAAAATCTCAATTCAACATGGTTTGCGTCCGACCCAATCTCACTTGCTTAAGCCCAACTTGATCTAGCTCAAGTTGACTAAACTGACTCCATCGGATTGGGGTCACTTTCAACTTAACTTTTCTTAGGATTTAACTTAGGTCCTACCTAACATGGAATTGACCCAACTACTTGATGATGACCAACTTTGATAAAGCTTTGAACGAGCTTGAATTGATTAGGATTTGGTTGACTTAAGTCGATTTAAGCTTATGCTAATGTGGCTAGACGTTGGTTTAAACCATCTCAACTTGACCTAAGTTGCTAACTTGATGTGGGATTGTCTGACTTGACTTAATTTGGATTAGGCATTAAACCTAATTTGTGTCTTAACCATCTCAACCTATCTTGGACTTGTACGATTCAACCCGAGTTGAGATAAGTTAAATTTAGTTCGACCAAGACTAGACTTGTCATAGTTTTATTGAGGTTCCACTTAACTTAGTTTGACTTGGGCTTGGCCTAACTAGCTTGACATGGGTCTATTCGGTTGATTATTTATGTATACAATTTAGTAAAAAGTAGTTAATTTAATTTGATAATTAATTTAAATTAGGGAAAATAAAACAAGTTGATTGTGATAAATTTATTTAGTTTTCATTTAAAGATGGAATAAGTGGTCGAATTTGGCAAGGTAGCAAACGAGCTTTCCTTTACAAATAATGTTATCTTTTGAAGAAGGAGATGATAGAAGGTGGTGTCATAAAAGTTTGATAATTATTTATACGTTTTAAATATTTCCCATATCCATTTTCGAAGAAAAAGTCAACAAATGTTCCATTACTAAGAAAGAAAGGCACTTCTTGAGTGTGGTGATACTGCTTTGAACGTTTTGGGTATATTTTTATTAACAAAAGAAGTTATAGCCTTTTAAAGTTTGTTTGGTCAGTGGGGGTGATAAAAGAAATTCCAATAGGTTTTGTAAATTTCGGACGATAATTTTGTAATACAGTGAATAAATGGATTTGAAGAGATATAAAGAGATTGTAACATTATTAGTTTTAAGGGATTAAGATGTTTAAAGTAAAATTATATAAAGAAAAAATTTATGAAAGTTTGTAAATAATTTTATAGATATAATAAATAAAAATATATTTTACTAAATTAAAATATAATATTTCAATTTATGTCTTTTGGTGTATCGATCTGACTTACCTACTTTTTGACAGATTAAAAATGGATTGGACCATGACGGAGTAAAGATCCGTTTGTCAACCCAAATTAATACGATGTCGTATGTGTAACTCTAACTTAAAAAGCTTCCTGATGCAACAGTGAAACACCGATGAACTGCATATTGACATAATCTATATTATTTCATACATGCGTTTAAGATAGTTAAATATGAACATAAAATAATCTGTTATTTTGTTCATTTGAGTATAAGAGTATTCTAAATATTTTGTACATAATTTATTCTTCTATTAAAGAATAAAACTATATATATTTCTTTCATCACTTTTTTAATTTAGTTTCATAATACCTTAAGAAGACAATGGTTTAACCTAAAAAAAATTAGTCTACGAAATAAGAAGAAAAGAATTATACTTAATATTATATTAAGTAAATTATCTTAATGAACGTGTGACTCTTAACTTTATTATTCCTTTAAGTTTTTCTTTTCAATTTTTTTTTTTTTACAAATTCGCTCATTTTATTCTTGCAGTTTAATTTAATCTACAGGTATTTCTCTCAACAGTTTAACTCCCAATTAGGGATGGCAACGGGGCGGGGCGGGGACGGGTTTCGCTATCCCATATCCATCCCCGCATAAAAATTTCATCCCCATTCCATACCCAAACCCAACGGGTATCAAACTTTTTTCCCATCCCCATCCCCACCGGGTAACGGGTATAATCTCGTACCCATACCCGTACCCGTGTTCTAACTACTTCAATATTAATTTTTATAAAAGA
>Ga0209589_1007759_pt1 | contig 17083 bp, 10 predicted proteins | sample CowpeawhiteBW_FD_187525 | JGI IMG/M metagenome (GOLD analysis project Ga0209589, IMG submission 187525) | Root nodule microbial communities of legume samples collected from California USA - Cow pea white BW (SPAdes) (version 2) | ecosystem: Host-associated > Plants > Roots > Nodule | place: USA...
AAATTATTTCAACTATTTATTATTATCCTTCCAAATTTTCTCGTTGATATCATTAACTTTTATGTTTACAGCGTTTGATTTTGGATTTGTTATCATTAAGTTTTCTCATATAACTCAAAATTTCTTATTTCTAATTTACATAAAAATTAATTTTAACTTGTACAAAAGTTTATTTTATTTATTTATCTCATAAAATTATTTAGGTAAAAATTTTATCCAAAAGTCCATACATCCGTTTTAAACAAAAAAAATTGCATCATGATTCCTTTTTGGATGTTCTCTTTTCCTATAATTTTTTGTTTTGTTTCTACAATTCATTGGATACTACAAAAGTTGACAACACATTTTCAATTTATTAATTGACAAAACTGACTTGTAAGATAAAGTTTACACTTACTTATATATTTTATATTGATCTTATTTCTAATGTCATAATTTATGGCTCGGATAGTATATTAAGATATAAACTTTAAATCTAACTCAATTTTATCAAACCAGCTTATAAAGTAAAGTTTATATTCATTTATATATTTTTAATTGACCTTATTTTTAGTCGATGTGAGACGTCCAATATCAAAATCTAATGTTCTATTTGTGTTTTCATGTGAAAGTGAAAAATTGTCCATTACGGAATAGGTTATCCACAATCTAATTTGACACTTTCATTTTCGAAAACATATTCCGGATAATTTTTTCTTCTACAAAAATTAGGGATAGCATTTTTCGGTTTACGTATTACACAACTACACTTTACATAAACAAGTGAAGAAAGAGGGGATAAAATTCTAGGGTTAAAAAAATGAGTTAAAAGATCAGTTTTATCAATTCACACATTCAATATTGGGTGTAGGAAGCAATTGCCATTGAGGAATTGGTAGTGGCAGACTTTGTTGATGAAGACTTTACATAAACTATTGTTACAATTGATATGTCTGAGACATGCTTGCTTTGAAAAGATTTCACTTGGGAAACCTACCACTGAGGAAACTATATTTTTAATTCAGCTGATAAATATTCTTTATTATTTTCGTAAGCAAATGATGAATGTTATGAATTCTCTCTTCTTCTTTTTTCCTCGGAGGTAGAATTGAAGAATTGAAAAAGACCAATTAATTTGTTGGAATATATAAATCACTAAAAAAAAAACTTTTCTTACAATTTCGATTTAATGTTTGAATGTTTAAAAATGCTCAATTGTTGTATTGTTTTGTGCAATACTCTGTCATTGAATTAACGTTGAAGAACTAATTTGCTACTAAAATGTATTTGTTAAACTAATTTTAATATAAAGTAGTAAAATTTTAAAAACTAATTATTCAGGACTAAATCGTATTTATATTGTTCAGACAAAACATTTTTATATAAAAATAGTATTTTTTTTTGTCCGGATATAAAAACCTAGCTTTGCTCAAAGTGCTCTTACTTTTACATGTCGTTCTATTTACATAAAGAAAATTAATATCAATTATTTGTATATATTTTATTGATCACATAAAAATATATATTCATCTTGAGTTTTCTTGAGTCACATACAACATAAAAAACACCACATGCATGCAAAAAAATTAAAATGACCTAAGAAAAGAGTAATAGTGTGTTTGGGTGAGGCAATTTAAGAGAGTAATCTATTTATTTCGAGAATTTGAAATTCTTTCAAGAAAAACTATATGTTTTGATGAGAAAGTTATAAGGAATATGAAATTGAAGAATTTTAAGAAACCATTTCAAATACTTAAAATAATATAATTTAAATTTCACCAAAAAAGAAGGAAATTGAAATTCTCTAAGTTGTAAAAATACTCATTGGTTAGAACAAAAAATTGTCTACAGGTCCAACTAGTAGAGTCAGGTCAGGCAGAAGGTCGAGTCACGCCGGTCCGGGCTGAAGGTCAAGCTGAGCTAGGTCGGGCTGAAGGTCAATTCGAGTAGGGTTGAAGGTCGATCAAGGTAGATCGAAGGTCGAGCAAGGTCGGTAGAAGGTCGAGCAGGATCGGTCAAAGGTCGAGCAGAGTTGGGTCAAGCCAAAGGTCGAATTGCCCTGACGTAGACCGAAGGTCGAGTCGAGTTGTCCCAGGTTAAATGTCAAGTCGAGTCGGGCCCAAGTCTAAGGCTGAGTCAGGTCAAAGGTCGACTTGAACCAAAAGTCAAGATGAGTCGTATCAAATTAAATGTCGAGTTAACTTGTTAAACTTAAAGGTAAACCTGAGTTCACTATAAAATAAAAATTAATTTATTTTATATAAAATAAAAAATTGAAATTGAAAATATTTTAATTACTTCATTAAAACTAATTATTTAAGAAATGAAAATAATTTAATTGCAAGTAATTTACTTACAAGGTATTGTAATTTTTTAGAATTGTTGAAATCTTTCATCCAAACACAAGATAAATGTTTAACTTATTCTAATTACAAATCTGATAAGATAGATTTTTATTATTATTAGCAAAAATTCTATGGTATGCTTTAGTCTTTAAAGAGATGATAATATAATCATAAATCTAAAAAGAATGTAGAAAATTATTATATAATGTATTTTAGAAAGATAATTATTTTTATAAAATAAAATGATTTTTTTAGTTTGACATTTTAATAATAAAATAATTAAGTATCATTTATAAAATTACTTTTACTTTTTGATTTTATGTTAAGGTTCTTACAATTCTAATTAGTTCTTAAAAATTATAATCTTTCTTTAGTTTGTTGTTTTGCTAACATATTTAAGTTAATTAATATTCATTAAATGTGAATAGTTTATTAATATTTTTTTTCTTTTGTAATTATTAAAATATAATGAAAACAATATTTTAGAAATAATTACGATCAATTTAAAATTAAGGTGGTGATCTCGTAGAGGAGATAAAAGTATTAAAATACAATATGTTTATTTATAAAAAAATGTAAAGTTTAAGGATTCGTAACCATAAATTAAAATGGGTTAACAATGTTTTTGATCCCTACACTATAACACGATTTTTGTTTTAGTCTATATTTCAAAGTTTGATCTTGTTAAGTCCCTATCCTTATAAAACACATGAATTTAGTCCTCAATATTGGACGGAGTTAACAGTTTTTGTGAGATGGCAAACGGTTTGCACGTCCACCACTTATTTTTGTACATGTGTTCTCTTTAAAATAACACGTGTAAGTTTATTTTTTTTATCATTTTATCTTATTCTAATTTTTTTCTTCTCCCTCTTCTCCCGCCATCTTCGTCTCCCTTCTAACCTTCATCTTCATCTTTTTTTCTCCCTCCACCATCTCCATCCTTCGCCTCCCCCACCTTCAACCAGCCATAATCTTCTTCCTCCCTTTATTTTCCATCAATAGAGTTAATAAATAATCCATTTCCCCCATTTTCATCTTCTCCATCAATTCTCCTCTTTTCTCCTCCTTTATCACGCTCATCCTCTTGGACCCATCCAATTTTTCTTCCAATAACTCTTTCAACTCTTACTATGGAATGCAAATCCTTCAAAATATATAATAAATTTTTTGGGCTTACATTTTTATTTTTTGGAAGAATGATGATGTTTAAATAGATAAACAACTAATGCAGTATAGATATTAATTATGTTATATTTTTAATACAATAAAAATAACTTAATATTTGTGTGTTTAATGAAAAAAAATTAATATATAATTAATTTTTAAAGAGTTATAAAGAACTTTAAATTTATAAATAAAAGGTAAAACACTACAAAAATAATTATTTTTAGTGGGGGTTATATTTGACATTTTCAGGTGTTTTAACCCCCACAAATAGGTTTACCCGGGGTTTGCAATTTCCCTGGAAAAACCAGCGTAGCTAACGGATTACCGAGGGTTTTTAGCAACCCTTGGAAAAATGCAACATACTTGGGGTTTTCAAAACTCCCGTTAGTGCCAGGGGTTTTCGAAACCCCCGCTACTGTCAGGGTTTCTGAACCCCCACTATTTCCAGGGGTTTTCGAAACCCCCACTATTGTCTTGGGTTTTCAAAACCCGTTTCTTCCTGGGGTTTACCTTCTGACTCATTAAAACTGTAACTGTTTAAATAATAAATCAATAACTAAATTATTTGAGTTGTACCAAAATTCAACATTTGCCAGTCAAAATATAATATAGCAATATATGAAAGCATTGGTCTTGACATAGATTAACAAAATATAAATTTATAAGTATCAGTGTATTTAGAACATGCCTTAGTCAAGGCAATGGTGCTGAATCAAATAATGTACAACAAGTATAATGCAATCATAATCACCACCTATCCCACTACAAAAGAATAAAAAAACTAAATCAAACATGATCAACTATATCCAACATATTTGACTAAAATGTTCCAATAAGATGCACTTTCTTCCAACTAGAGGCAGTCAAGTATAGTCCATGCCAAAATAATTACTAGACAAATACAATATGAAACAGAGAAAAGGGTAGCCTGAAGGAGCATCCTACGAGCATCCTCAATCGCCTTCTACTATTGCTCCAATTGCATCAACAATTATGAACATCAAACTCTTAGTTACAGAAAGAGACAACATATTTTATCTCAATAATAATGAAACTCTCATGCACACAACACATAGAGAAACTTAAACCATGCTCTTTGAAATTGAAAATCATGAAAAAAAAAATTAGGGTAGATGATGCAGTGAGATCAAATCGCAATCGAACATGAAATTAAAATCGAAATCAAACTTGAAATCAATTTATATCCAACATTAGGAAAAAAAATCCTAAAAACTAACTTATTCTAATTAAAGTAACGGTTATTTGAGCATATATTTGCAACATTTTTATTTTTCTATTTGATTTGGTATTGAACGAATGCATTGATCCATGAGAGAAATTAATCAAGTGTTGAAAACAAATATGAAAGATCTTATTACCTTAATTTTTAGTTACAGAAAAAAGGGATAAAAAAAGGTTGTTAAACTTAGACAACAATGTGATTTTGGTAATCCAATTCATGACAGAGTCAAGTATTGTTGTCCACAACTTCTTAATTGTTATATTGGGACTTTTACTCCCATAATTTAGTGCATGTATCAATTGTATATTATAAATGGTCCTAGATTACATAAGGTACCCTATATCAGATCTTTTCGACACATGTCAATGTTCTGCAATCCAATACTTGATAAATAGCCAAAATAAATTAATATTTTTCTTCTTTTAGAATAAATATTACAATTAAATCTTTTCTACACATTGTTGGTCCTCAGGAGTAGCCTCAGCACACCACTAAGATTGCAAAATTATGAAAATTTACAAGCAAAAATGCAGCCGATGAACCATAATATTTCATATCAAGTTTGAAAGTTGATTAATTTGAACCATAGATGATACCGACAAAAACAATTAATCACCACCAACACAATTAAGCCCCACCACAACACATAGATTTATGCATAGTTGTACTAAGATCTAGTAATCATGTGAGGTGGGAATAACTAGGGAGAAAGTGACTTGTATAATAATTAGGGTTAGATTATATGACTTTGCAATAAAACAAATGCTCATACCTACCCCAATCACTAATTTAACATCTCAATCGCAACAACAAAACACTTCTTTAATCTCAACTCATAACCTCTATATATAGCTTTTTGGCTTCTTATTAATACAAGTATCCAAGAATATCAAATAATTATAAAGTGAAAGGCAACCTCACAAAATCTCAACATAATTTATCAAAAAAGTCTTAGTAAGTATAATCTCAACATAAATTTATGGTTTTACAGCTCCATGTAACAAAATGGTATATGAAAAGGTTAGAAAATTTTTTTTCAATGTTTACTTTTCTCCATTGAAGAACTATAAAAGAGCATAAAAAAGTATGGGGAAAACAACAAAAACAAAACTGGCTAGAAGGCAATAAGGAAGGATTTTGACACATTGAAATTAGAGGACGAGAACTAAAAGATAAAAAACTGAAAACCTAATTTATTTCGTAAAAGCAAAATAAGTAATGCACTAGAGCATGAACAAAAAAGGCAAAATTGAAAGAGGACAATGATGCAGGGAAATGAAATCAGGGAGACAATTGAATTGAGACGAAAAGAAAAGCATGGAGTTAAAATTGAAAGAATGGTAATGAAATTGAGAGACAAAATTGAGAGTAGAGAGAACAATGTTTATTACCTCGATCTTCAAGCATGTAGGAAGAATGGTTAGAGGCACGCTGAAATCAAAGAGACAAAATTGAAAGCATGGAAATAAAATCAGAATATCGATAATGAAATTGAAATCTTACCTTGAGCGAACAGTGAGATGCACGAGCTTCGTCTTCCTCCTAGGCACTGACTGGCAAAATTAGAGAGATGAAATCAGATATTAAATAAAAAAGAAGAACGTTGAGAGACACAGAGGGAAATGATGGAACGAGAGTGAACGCTGCACGAGTCAAAGCTGCTTCTAGGATTTTTGAGAAAAAAATAAAGTAATAAATTAGAAATCTAAAATTTACTGGAGATTTTTAAAAGAACCACTAGTAGTTATTAAGGGTTCCTAAAACCTCTATTATATATATTTCTTAGTAGGGGTTAGTATAACCCCAAACAATAAACCTCCAGTAAATTTATATTTTTTTGTAGTGAAAGGTAATTTTTTTCAAAATTAATTATATATTAATAATAATTTTTTTAACAAATAAATATGACAACAATTACTAAATATCAAACGCATATTCAATTCTTCAAAATTAATCAAAGTAAAATTTTGTATTGAAATTATATATTTGTTTAATATATAAAAATAATGAACATACTATTTGTCTAAAAAATTACTCTTAAGAAGCTTATTAAAAAAACTAATGAAAAGAGAGCACGAAGAGATTAAAAAAAGTTAAAACACACTTATTATTTTCAATTTTAATAATTACGAATTTATCTTTTTAGAATAATTCATAGCATGAGTATTAGTTTATGCTCTCCAAAAGAATGTATTCAATAATTTAAAACGTTTTAAAACTATTGTTTTATTTTCTCTTTGATAAAAGTAAAAGTAAGGAGTTATTATTTCAAGGTGAACGGGTCAAAATTTAAACAAAGCATTGATAAGGTAGGTGACCCATCTATTGAGTAGGCATTTGTGTAGGTTAATATGCGTAGTTCACATCTTTAAATATTTTCGCACGCATTCTGATTTTTTTGGAATTGGAGAATCTGAGAAAATTGGTGAATGGTAAAAAAAAATAAACTTACACGTGTAATTTTAAAGAGAAGTGTCAAAAATGAATGGTGAACTTGCACACCGTTTGCCATGTCACGAAAACTGTTAACGGCGTCCGATATTGAAGACCAACTTCATGTGTTTTATAAGAACAATGACTTAACAAGATCAAACTTTTAAATAGGGATTAAAACCAAAATCGTGTTATAGTTTAGGGACCAAAAACATAGTTAACCCAGTTAAAATTTAGGGTGTGCACTTATAAGAAAAATAAACCAAATTTAAGAGTTCAAAATTATTGTCAATTGCTTTTGGCAAAACTCAAATCCTAATTCTTTATTTTGGCCAGTTTTTCTAAAATTTAAAATCATATGTACTTATTACGAATCATATTTCATCAATCAGAGTGGCGCAGCGGAAGCGTGGTGGGCCCATAACCCACAGGTCCCAGGATCGAAACCTGGCTCTGATATATAATGGCTTTTGCTTTTTTTTTCTTTCTTCTATTTAATTCCTGAAAGTGAAGCCACTAAAAATTCTAGCTTAGCTTGTATTTAGATACAAATAAGTCAATTTTATTAACATTGTCCTAATACTGAAATATATCAACCATCACATCTTTCTTGTTAAACACACGCACAAAAACATAGGGTCATATATCTGTGTCTAACACGTATCTGATACTTTAGGATACCTTATCGATGCTTATAAGTGAAATAACTAATTTACAAAGTCGTAGCACAGTACAAGAAAATCTTTGAATAATGATCAATTTTAGTAAGAAAAATAATTAGTCACTATATAGTGACCAATTTAAGTATCGACGTATCGGAGACGTGTCGTATCCGATACACGTATCATTTCCATGCATCATAGACATTCACGCATTCAATGTATTCAAGTAAAACAAATAAATAAATTATAAACATTCCAAATGAATTATAAATCATTATAAAATTATCTGAATTTAGTCCTTTTCTTTAGAATTTTGATTCAATTTAGTCCCTATTTTTTAAACTAATTCAATTTTTTCCTCTCCAATTTGAGACCAAATTAACAATTAAGATTAATTACAACTTAAGTATTCATGTTAAAATAATTTTTAATCATTTATACATCAAATTACTCTCTAAATACTCATGTTATTTTATTTCTTACATTTTTTTCACTTGTAATTTTTTACACTTGAAATTTTTTACAAATGTAAAAAACAAAATAATTTGAATAGTTAGGTGGAGTAATTTGATGTATAAATTCTAAAAATTTATTTTAACATGTATATATAAGTTTTAATTAAGCTTAGTTGCTAACGTGATTGGAGAGGACAAAATTGTATCATTTTAAAAAATAGGGAAACTAAATTGAATCAAAATTGTAAATAAAGGGACTAAATTGAAAACAACTATTATTAGTCTAGCACGTGGTATAATCATGACTACCATGTGACAATTTGTTTAGTTAAAAATAATAAATAAATAAAAATTGCACGAATTGACATAAGGCACGACCTTGACATGACACGTGACAATTTAACTTTTTTAAAAAAAATTAAAAAAATTGAAATTCCACAAAATGACACGTAGCATGTACGGACACGGTGTTAACATCAACTTAACGGAAAAGACCAAATTGAACATTTTTAAAGAATTAGAGGACCAAAATGGACCAAAATATAATAAGAGGACCAAAATGAACCAAACCAACACATTAGAGAACTAAATCACTAATTAAGCCTTATATAGACATAAGAAATGATATTTTGACAAGAAAATTTTGACAAACTTTTGACATGCTTCTACGTGGCATCTATTTTCAATTTTTGTAATTTTCAAAAGCTTTTCCGTGTGGTAAAGGAGAGAAACCATGGTTTTCCGTGCATTTTCATTTCACACTTCTGCTCTCCCTCCTTCTTCATCCACCAAAGCACTGTACAAAGAATGGCATTCAAACTCAAACCACTTCCTTCCTATTTTCACTCCTCTCCCCGCCAGAACCTTAATTTCATACTTTTAAATCATCGTCTTCCTCTTTTTTTTCTGTGCACAATCTCTTCCTCTCAATCTCTCTCTCGACCATAACTTCAACATCCATGTTTCATCGCAATGCCCTTCATAATTACTCACACATTTCGAAGTGAGGAAATTGTTAATGAAGGTGAAAAAGAAGAGGAAAAGGAAAAACAAATATTGACGTATAGTGAGAAAAAGGAACTACTAGTGTTGTTTGTGATTGCATGAGCTACATGTTCATTTCTCCATTTTCATCTTGCAAAATTAGGTATGGATGATGTAATTCACATGTGTAGTTAATCTGCTCAAGCATATCCTTCGCATATAAATAGTTTTAATTTTTCTTTTTACTTTAACTTGTCTGTATAACTATTTGACAAGTTCCAAATTAGCCCATGGTGAATAAACTGGAATTTTATTTTGTTTTGCAACTTGTCCCGATTGTTGGAATCTCTTTCTCTTCCAAATGTAAGAATAAGCATACTTTGGATTTTTTTTTCAATAGTTAATATACATCTAATGTTGTACCACATGCTAGTATGCAATCTTTGGAAAGACTTGGATGCTTGAACAAGTTTCTCCAAAGGCCATTTTAGGCAAGAGAAATTACAATAGAAAATGAATGTGACTTCTTCATAAGCAAAATATATATTTTACGCAATTCGAGAAAAATGAATTTAAAATTGTTCCTACAGAAACAATAATAAATTATCATGAGACACAAATATTGTCTTACCCAATCATTGAATCTCTAAGATAGGTACTCTACGATCTTGTGGGGCATGTCTTAATATCCAGCTACTAGATGAGGCATATGAGGTGTTTACCTACAGAAAGGACTCCAATGATCAAGTTAGCGAGAGCTCTCAAAGTCAAATCTTAATTATCAGTATTAATGAATTGCATACCTTTAATCTCTAGGGTCCACCTGTATTTATATAATATTAACCATAGATTACCTGGTCCATGAGTTGGGCCTTAAATGGACTCATTGGGTCTCTTTTGGGCTTACATGGGCCTTATCAAAGCCCACCTGTTAGGCTTATGGATTGGTTTTGTGAAGGTAGATGTCACTTCGTAAGTCCTGAGTAGGTGGTCCATACCGATATTTAACTTTAGCCGCTATGTATACATTAGTTTTGTATATAGTTGATCAGTGGTGTATTCCAAACAGGAGTATAGCTAGTGGCTAGAGATGGTTATTCATGGTTGTCGGTCCTATTCGTATAGTATAGTAAAAAAAAAATATTTACTATTTTCTGAAAGTATTAGGTACCAAATATAGAATAATTATACGACAAAAGCAATGTTATCTTTTTCATACTTATAATAAATGAGTGGTTAATTACATTGTATACGTTATGAAGAATTTTTCAAGTTCACAATTGAATAGTATTTACAAAACGTGTAGGCTTGATCTCATGCAATTGGGAAAAAGAAATTTAAAAAATATATATTTACTATTTTTTTCAAAGTATTAGGTATCAAACATAGAGTAATTATGTGGCAAACGCAATATTGCTTTTTTCATAATTGTAACTAATGAGTGGTTATTTGTGTTGTATACGTCATGAAGAATTTTTCAAGCTAAAAATTTAATGCTATTTACAAAATGTGTAGGTTTGAACTCTTGCAATTAGGAAAAATGAATTTAAAAAATATATATTTAATATTTTTTTTCAAAGTATTAGGTACTGTAAGGCCCAATTATTTTTCTACCATAATTCTTTTAGGGCTGCCCCAATTTGTTGGGCCTAAGGGTGGCCCATAGGGTGCCCAAAGACCCCAAAACCAGCTAACACTCTCATTCTCTCCATTTTTCAGAAAAAACCTACTCCTTCCTCTCTTAGAACAACATAGTTGCTCTGCTAGGATTTTGTCCCAAACTTGGTCGAGTTAGCTCAGTCTCGTTTACTTGCTCCATGTAAGTATTCTCCAACTCATACTTCCCTCTTTAGTCATATTCTCGTACTTCCAGTTAAGCTTTTGTAGTGAGCTCGTTCTAAGATCTGTTCTACTTATTTTTTCAGCTCTTTTATATGTTCCTAGAGTTGTTGTGCTCCGCTGTTTGGGGTTGAAGTTTTCTGCTAGTTTTTCCCAGGTAAGGGAAGCTAGGGTATTGTATTTTAAGTTCATTTTGCCTGCTTTGGTTCTATTTTGCACCTCTAGTGATTGTATGATGCCTACTTTGGAATGAATATGCGTTGTATGCTATTTTAGATGAATATCTGGTTGTACAGAGGTAGAAAAGTGAAGGAGCACTATTGTTTTCGCCCAAGCGAGCTCGTCTCGCCCAGGCGAGAATAGCACAAGCTCGCCCAAGAGTTTTGCTTGAGCACTCGCTCAAGCAGGTGACTAAATGAGAGCCTGCAGCTTCAACGAGAGTCCGGAAAACCTCTAGGGCCTCTGTTCGCGGTCTCGCCTAAACGAGATCCTGCAGCTCGAGTGAGATGACTCCTTTCGCCTGAGCGAGGGCTCGTAGCTTGAGCGAGACCTGAAGAAGATTGTGTTATTTTCTCGCATGTTTGTTATTGATGGTATGTTTGGATGGTTGGCTCTACTTAAAGTGAAAGGAAACTAATTATGTATGAAATCTTTGATGTTTTGGGTTATAATGATGAGTTTGGCATGACCTTGGCATGTGACATGAATGGAATGGTTGGTTATAAAAGTGGCATGGGATTGGCATGAGAAATGATTCTATATCAATTGATGGAACATGATGTTGGTATGGTTAGGCGTAATTCCATGATAGTTTCGTGGTGCTGCCTCATTTGGTCAGGGTGTAATTCCATAAATCTCTAGGTGAGATCTCATGGTGGTGTCTCATTTGGTTAATACGTAATTCCATGACCCCTGTTAGTGGGAGTTCATGGTGGTGCCTCATTTATATAATTTAGTAACGATTCAAGGTAAGGATTTCATCCTGATACTCTAAAGAGTCAGTTAGTCTCACGTAGAATGTACTGAATCAAGTGGTGAGAGTAGCAGGAGGCCTGGAACACTTTAAGGCTAACCTTGTGCGTGAGGGATGAAACATTGTAACAATTAGCTCGGTAGAGCAGTAAAGGCCACCACAAGTGCAAGCATCCGCCGAATCCGACTATTTATATGTATCCGGATGAGTCGTGTCTCGAGTCTTAGTGTATTGTGTGCATGTCATAACATGATGGGTTGACATATGCATTTTTTGATTATGAAAGTGTATGTAACTGTATGATAAACCATTTTCTACTCTAGCTTAGCCTTTGCTTGTTTGATTGTTATGTGTGTGATCTTCTCTCTTTGCGATGATCATCAATTTATTGATGTGAGCAAATGCGAGAAATCCTCGTGGTCAACACGGAAATGGTGATTCCGTTGCATAGCTCCGAGTTGGATTTTGCTTTTATGTCTTCCTTTAGGGTTGTGGCCCATGTACTGCTTTATCTTGGCCCTATATTTTGAATACTTTGGATCTCTTATTCTCTTTTGTAACTGGCATCTTGGTGTTCCTTAATCCTTTCTTGGTTTCTTTTGGGATAACTGTAAGGAGTAGAGTTTATACTCCAGGACCTGACTTACTGTTTTACTCTGTGTGAGATTTCATTTAAATTAGAATTATTATTTAGATAGGGTGTTACATTTATGGTATCAGGACGGTCGTTCCTTGGAGTCTGTGGGCTATGGTGTCTGCTTAGTTTTCCTTGTGTCTCTTTAGTGTCATTAGATAAGTTCTTGTCCTATCAAGTCTGAGTAATGGTTTTCTTGTATGCTAGTGATATGGCACCTCCACGTAGAAATCCTCAATCCTCTAAGGGCGACGCACCGGATATCGCGAGGGCGATAGAAGTAATGGTGGCAACCATGACTCAGCAGAGTATTGTCATGATGCAACAACATGAAGCATCGATACAACGACAGGCAGCATCATTGGAACAATAGTAACTGGTGATGTAGTAGATGGAGGCTGCTAGGGTAGCTGCTGAGGATGCCCATAGGCAGCGTATGGAGGCTCTCTGCCAACTAAAGGAGAACAGGACAGTTACCCTTATCTTTGGTCCCAAGCCACGACCTCTAGTCAGGGAGTGGAGTTTGGAAGACTTTTTGAAACACCACCCGATGAAGTTTAATGGCAAGACTAGTCCTGACGCCGTTGATCAATGGCTGAAGGACATAGAGAGAATCTTTGATGCAAAGATGTGCCCTACAGAAAACAGGTTAGCTTTTGCAGTATACATGCTCATTGGGGAGGAAAGGGAGGAACCAATTACGTGGGAGGCCTTCAGGGGGAAGTTTCTCTTTGAATACTTTCCCGACAACGTCAGATATGCGAAGGAGGTGGAGTTCCTCCAACTAACTCAGGGAACCAAATTTGTGGCTGATTATGCAGAGAGGTTCAAGCATCTCAGCCGCTTCTACACCTTGCCACTCGATGAAGAATGGAGATGCCATAGGTTTGAGAACGGCCTCCGTGGGGACGTTCGTTTGATGGTAGCCCCACTGTCCATCAAGGACTTTGCTACGCTGGTAGAGAAGGCCAGAGTGATGGAAAAGATGAAGAATGAGGTAGAGACTCAGCGTACGCAACAACAAAGGATTAGCAAACCATCTAGGTCCAAACCAAGGCATGAGAAGAGGAGGAAACCATATGATAGACCTCCCTATTAGTCCCAGGGGTCTAGGAACTTCCCTTCGCAGCAGAGCAGGGTCCAGTGCTTCAAGTGTGGAGGCCCTCATCTGAGGAGTGTTTGCCCACATATGGAAGGCTACCACAGATGCAACCACTGTGGCAAGGAAGGCCACTTTGGCAAGTACTGCCCCTCTCTTGCTAAGGCAGTGGCACGACCTCCAGTCCAGACTCCTGCGCAGAATCAACAGAGGAGAGGAGGCAACAGGCTTTAGGCGGCAAGCAGAGTTTATGCGATGACCGGAGTAGAGGCAGCAAGCTCAGGTAACCTAGTTATGGGTTGTTGTGTGATAGCTGGTATGAAATGTTGTGTGTTGTATGACTCTGAGCGATACACTCTTTTGTGTCAAATGCTTATGTAAAATGGTTGGGTCTGCCGGTGTGTGAGCTATAGTGTGAACTTAGGATATCTACTCCGACGTCGGGTTTGGTCAGGACATCGTCACTGTGTGCTAGATGTCCAATAGAGGTAGAGGGGTGCAGGTATAAAGTGAATCTGATCTGCTTACCCTTGCAGGAGTTGGAGGTGATCTTGGGGATGGATTGGCTCTCTGCCAATCGCATTCTTATAGATTGCCGAGAGAAAAGGTTGTTGTTCCTCGACTCAAGGGAGCGTGAGTTGTTATCATCTCAAAGGGTTATTAAGGAGATGCAAGATGGCGCACGGTGCTACAAAATCTTCACGCATCTAGAGGTACAGAAGGGGGAGAGGACATTTATTATACCGGTTGTACACGAGTTTGAAGATGTGTTTTTGGAGAAAGTGCACGGTTGCCTCCGAGTAGAGAGGTGGAGTTCTCTATTGACCTGGTGCCAGGAACCAGGCTAGTGTCGATGGCCCCATATTGTATGGCTCAAGCAAAATTGGTAGAGCTCAAGAGTCAGATAGAGGAGTTACTAGGGAAGCAGTTCATACGACCCAATACTTCGCCTTGGGGAGCACTAGTGTTGTTGGTTAAGAAGAAAGATGGAAGTTCACGTCTGTGTGTGGACTACATGTAGTTAAACAAGATGACGATCAAAAATAAGTACCCTCTTCCACAAATAGATGATCTGATGGATCAGTTACATGGAGCATCGATATTCTCGAAGATTGACTTACGATCGGGATACCATCAGATTTTAGTGAAGGTTAATGATGTGCAGAAGATGACCTTTAGGTCCCGATATAGACACTACGAGTACGTGGTTATGCCTTTTGGGGTGACCAATGTTCCAACAGTGTTCATTGACTACATGAACAAGATCTTCAGGCCATTCTTGGATAAGTTTGTCGTAGTCTTCATCAACGACATACTCATCTACTCCAGGACTTAGCAGGAGCATGTAGCACACCTGAGAGAGAAATAGTTGTATGCTAAGTTTTCCAAGTGTGAATTCTGGATTAATGAAGTGCAATTCTTGGGACATGTGATATTCGCCCAGGGATAGCGGTGGATCCGGTGAAGGTCGATGCAGTGGTTAAATGGGAGAGTCCCAAGTCGGCCACAAAGATCAGGAGCTTCAAGGGTTTAGCTGGCTACTACAGGAGATTTATAGAAGGATTCTCTAAGATAGTGGCGCCTTAGACAAAACATACCCGGAAGAACCAACCTTTCACTTGGACGGATAAGTGCGAGGAAAGCTTTCAAGAGCTTATGCGGAGGTTGACAAGTGCTCCTATATTGGTTATCCCAGATGTTGGTAAACCCTTTGAGGTTTTTTGTGATGCCGCTCATCTAGGTTTGGGCTGTGTGTTGATGCAAGATAAGAAGGCGGTGGCGTACGCTTCGAGGAAACTTAAGGTGCATAAGGAAAACTACCCCACACATGACCTGGAGTTGGCAGCCATAGTGTTTGCCTTGAAGATCTGGAGGCACTATCTCTATAGCGCCTAGTTTTATGTGTTCAGTGACCATAAGAGCCTTAAGTATTTGTTTGATCAGAAGGAGTTGAACATGAGACAACGGAGGGGGATGGAATTCCTGAAGGACTATGACTTTGAGCTCTTATATCATTCGAGGAAGGCAAATGTGGTGGCAGACGCCCTGAGTAGAAAGACAGTGCATATTGCGCACCATATGATTAAAGAGGTGGAGTTGTTGGAGAAATTCAAAGACATGAAGCTGTAAGTTGAGTTGGAATCTGAGTCCATTAGATGTAGTACTCTTACTATATCTAGTGACTTCTTGAACTTGGTCAAAGAAAGACAGTTGTTAGATGTCAGTTTGAAAAGGATGGTGGAGCAGCTCAGGTCAGATGAAGCAAAGGATTTTGCCCTGGGTAACAATGGTATACTGAGATTCCAGGGTAGGGTGTGTATACCTGATGATACTGAGGTGAAGAGGTTGATCCTTGAGGAAGGACACAAAAGTCGTCTTAGTTTACATCCTAGCATGACTAAGATGTACTAAGATCTTAAGGACATCTTCTGGTGGCATGGTATGAAGAGGGATGTTGCATAGTTTGTATCAGCTTGTCTGACGTGTCAAAAGGCAAAGGTAGAGCATCAAAGACCTGGCGGGATTCTACAGCCTTTGGAAGTACCGGTGTGAAAATGGGATAACATCGCTATGGATTTTATGACCCATTTGCCACAAACTTTTAGAGGGCATGATACAATATGGGTCATAGTGGACCGATTGACCAAGAGTGCTCACTTCTTAGCAATGAATCTGAGGATGTCAATGGCCAACTTGGCTCAGCTATACATTAAGGAGATTGTGAGGTTGCATGGTGTGCCGTCGAGCATAGTTTCAGACAGAGATATGCGGATCACTTCCCGGTTTTGGCACACTTTGTAGAGTGCTTTGGGTAACAACCTAACTATAAGTTCAGCCTATCATCCCCAAATCGATGTTCAATCTGAGAAGACAATCCAGTCACTTGAGGACTTATTGAGAACATGTGAGCTGGATCACTTGGGTGCGTGGAATGAAGTTTTACCTCTAATAGAGTTGACCTACAACAATAGTTTTCATGCGAGCAGAGGATGTACAGATCAGGGAGGATCTCACTATGGAAGTACCCCCTGTTTCTTTAGAGGGTAGTCGAGTGGAGGAACATCAAGGAAAACCACTCACTCTAGTCAAAGTCATTTGGGACCGGAGGACAGGTGACTCTACGTGGGAGTTAGAAAAGGATATGAGAAAGTCACATCCGCATTTGTTTTTCTAGTAAGTCTTCATTTTCGAGGTCGAAAATTTTTTGTTGTTGGGGAGAATGTAAAGCCCAATTATTTTTCTGCCATAATTCTTTTAGGGTTGCCC
>Ga0209589_1007761_pt1 | contig 17081 bp, 11 predicted proteins | sample CowpeawhiteBW_FD_187525 | JGI IMG/M metagenome (GOLD analysis project Ga0209589, IMG submission 187525) | Root nodule microbial communities of legume samples collected from California USA - Cow pea white BW (SPAdes) (version 2) | ecosystem: Host-associated > Plants > Roots > Nodule | place: USA...
GTCTAGGGTCTCCGCACACTGCTGGCCAAATGGGAACGAAGAGCAAGTGGGACGAATCTCAAAACGCTGCAAATGGGGATGAAAACGGAAAATAATCGGTTCAAAACGCGTAAAATCAACCCATAATCAAACCCCAACAAGTTTGATGGCAAAAACCTTTCGAAACTCACCCGGAGGGGTCAGAAATGGCGTCGTCGGCGGGAACTCTCGCGGAAACGATGAACAACGCGAGGGTTTCTGCGTTTCGCGCAGAGATAAACCAAAACTTAACGTCAGGGGTGTGGTATCCGACGTTAAGTGACGTTTGGCGCGTCTTGGTCCGACGTAAAGGGACGTTTGGTGCGTCTTGTGTTAGTGATAATCAAGCATCCTCGTCCAGCTCCTCGCTTAGGCTGAAAGGCCTCGCTCAAGCGAGAGGGGCTCTCGCTCAGACGAGCTCCTTTCGCTTAAGCGAGAGCTCGACTTACAGGAACAGTGACCTTACGCGCATTCTCGCTTAGGCGAGAGCCCTCTTGCTTGAGTGAGACGTTCGCTCGCTCAAAAACAGAGTGGGTCGCCTAAGCGACTACTCACATAAAATAGCTTGGGCCAGCCTCTGTTAATCTCGCCTAGGCGAGACAGGCTCGCTTGGGCAAGAAAACTAGTGCTCACCATTGTTCCCTCGTGCAACAGTCCAACAACACAGCCCAAACAACACAATATGACATTTTTATAAGCTTAGAGCAATATACAATCCAACGAATCACGAAATATTATCAAAGAAATCATGAAGAACCAAAGCTTTAGCAAAACCCTAACTTCCCTAACTTGGAAAGCGCTAATATAAGACTTTGACTCCTAAGCCAACGAAACCAGTAGCTCGAAGAGCAGATTTATGAACTGGAATAGTGGCACAGAAAAGGAATTAGATTACCACAGTGGACCTTCAGTGGAAAATACGAAAAGGGAACTAGAAAGGAACTAGCATGAGCTGAGAGCTAACTTACGTGAAGCAGAGTTGAGCTTAGAGCTAGCTTAACCAAGAGTTGTGACCAAACCCTAGCAGACATTCTGAAAGGATATGCTATGAGCTATTTTGCAAGAATGACAAGAGTGGAAGGGGGTTTGGCTGTCTTAGAGGCCTTGTACAAAGGCCAGCCCTTAGGCCCACTAGATTGGGGCAGTCCTTAAAATAAAAGGGAAAAATATAGGTGGGCCTTACATGTACGGTTAAAAAGCGTTAACTATTTAAACACCGTTAGTGAAAAGGACTAAATTGACCACAATTTGACGAAAATGGGGACCTAATTGAACACAAAACGAAAATATGGACCAAATTAAATAAAAACAACAAAAATAGGGACTAAATATATATTTAAGCCTAAAATTAACTATCATGAATTTGGATACCAAAGGAAATTGATCACTAGAATTTGTTTATAAATTACTCTCTAATTAATTACTGACCAATTTAGCGACCAATTATAATTTTTTATTAATAATAGTCATTATTTTAGTAACCAATAATTTTTTAATTTTGTAAATTGGTATCTAAATTGATCACTATAGTGACAAACTATTTTTAATTTCCAAATTTGGTTTCTAATTGAGGATTTTCTTTTAGTAATCCAACATTAAATTGATTTTTACATCAAATATTATAAATTGATACAAAACTTCATATATAGTGAAATCAACATTTGATGTAAATACGAAGCTATATATAACCTAAAACAATCGACTTAAAAAAATTAAAATAATTACAAAAATATTACTTTATCTTTTAGAATAAAATATTTTATTCATTTTTTGCTGGTGTGTAAAAGTATTGAATAATGTTAATAATTATTTTTTATTAATATTTATTAGTAACAACTAATATTAAATTAATTTATGTTAAAAAATTGAAGTTTAGATTCAGGGTGTGACTGACTATAAAAGAGAACTTATAATAGATGTTGAAAAGCAAGTAGAATAAAGGATCTTTATGCCGAAAAACATTATTTATGTCATCTCATTTGTCCGTCATTTATTCTTTTTATTTATGAGATCATTTTATTCTTTTCTCTTGATCCTTAACGCAACGAAAACCATACAAAAGCTTTAGCACGCCATTAAGTTGACTTTTCAGATATTCACCCTAGAAGCATAAGAAAATACGTGGGGACTTCCAGGCCAAAAACAAAAAAGAAAAGGAAGGAAAATATACGATCCAATTCCTAAGATAAGATATTTATTTACGATGATTCCATGGATAAGATAAACTCTGAATATTGTTTTAGCCCCATGTTCACCTTCCCAAATTATTAAGCCATTGCAAGATATTGTATCCTCACATCTTGTGTGGCGAAAAACAAACTCTTTAGGGAATTCTATACAAATTATAAAAATAAGGTTTTAAAAATATTAAAATATGAAAAAATATATATAAATCAACAATGAAGTCTATTATCCATGAGACTCAATTCTCCTTTTTATTTTCGATTTTCTACCTTTTACTTAGTTCATTTCCTAATTTTATTTTTGGTAGCTTTCCTAGCGTTTTAAAATGGTTACGAAATTTTACCATATTTTCATTCAATCTCAAATTAATACTTTTGAGTGTTTTTAAATTATCAATAAGGGTATATGTTTAAAATAATTATTTAAAATAATAGACTTTTTTTTTCTTTCTAAACGATCGTTATTTCTATTTCGACATCATTATCTAGATGTCATCCTTCATGGTATTCTTCGAGGTTTTGTGCCTTATGTTTTCATTGCTTTACCTTTTTTTGGTTGGTGAGAAAAGTTGAACTCACAATCTTTTTCGCATTTCCTTTTAAACCCACCAAACCAATCTTATTTCTAAAACAACGACCTTTTCTTCCATCTAATCACTAAGTCACCTTATCACTCATGTTTACTCATCGCTACAAAATCATACTTCTTTAATACAAATAAAATTTACGAAATCTTCTCATGGTTATGCCTACTTATTTTGTATTAAAATCAAAACTTCTTTACTAAGTATTTCATCTTAGAGTTAAATATGTTTATAGTCTCAAACTTTAAAAATAAATGGATATAGTTTTATTACCCTAATGATCTTAATTTTCTTATTACATGTTAAATAATGTTTTAGGTTGAAGTTTGAGTTGTAATGTGTCAAACAATATAAAAAATTCAAATATCAACTTGAAACGTCATTTGACATGTCAAAAAAATTTAACATAATTATGTTAGAATTTCAATTTTACGTCAAAGTTTAAGGACTAAAAACATATTTAACTCTTTATTTTATTATAATTATATACAATAATATAATGTTATTGGAATTAGAAATATAGAATCAAAAATCAATTTTATTAGAATTAGAATTACATTTTAGTAAAATTAAAATTGTATGCCTTGCTTTCATCTTTAAGGACTTGAAGACAAATGTGATTTGATAAAAGTATCTTCAAACAAGACTGGAGGAAAATTATTAAACATTCTCAAGTTAAAAAAAAAAAAAACTTAGAATTATGTTCTTTTGTCAAAGAAGAATCTTTGGTAAAGAACTTAGGAGAAGATTACTCCAATTTTAAAGACCTCAAAGATTGAAAAATTTTCATCAAGTTTCATTCAACATGAAAGCGAGTGCTAAAGGGAGTAATGGATATTATTTAAAGATGCATAAACCTCTTGCTCTTGATATACCAAGAAATGTGGAACTTAAAGCCAACAAAAAATGGGTTGACCTTAGCTAGGTGCAAGATAACCCTAGCTAGGTATGCTTAATTTTGGCATAATTTAGGCTTTTTTTCATTATGTGGGACTCTTAGATTCCTCTCATATGGTAACCAAAGTTGATTGGGATTTTTAGGATGCTTGGCTATTGTTCAGCATGACCCAAATGGAGGCACATCACCCACATGGGTCTCTGTAAAATCTTACAAATTTAATAGGTAAACTATACCATACAATATTTACATGACTGAGAAGAAGCAAGAAAATTCTAGTATTGTATTGATGATTATAATTTTGCTCACTTTTATAACATCTATATTAGGTTTCTTAAAGAGTTCTTAGACTAAAGTCACGGTTTTAACTCATATATTCAATTATTATTAGCTTAACTTCAATGGAAATCAATGATAAAATTTAGTTTTAAGCATCGATAGACATTAGATAAGTCTAACCAAATGAGTGTCACCAAAAGGTCTAATTTGTTGAATGCCACTTAAAGGTTTGGTGAATCATTAATCATTGTCGTTTCACAACCAAACTAAGAGTAATAATCTAATGTAACAGGAATCATCTAATGCATTACACTAACATCTAAAGCCTAAAAAAGGTCGTTTGCTACACACAAAGATTGACAAAAACAAGAGAATAGATAAGGTTAGTTAACATACAGTCATTAAGAGTAGGCAAAAAATTAAAATTGTCAAATATAACCATAATAATCCAAATCCATATTACTTTAAGTCTATTTAAATGGATTGATCCCAAATCCAAATTCATAATTTTGAGTTTTAAATTCAATCCATTTAATTGGATTCAGATTGGATTTAGATTAAGATCATCTTTTCATTTTAAAAATCCAAAATCTATGTGTGTATAAGTTGAGCCAAAGCAATTGAGGCACAAGATGAGCCAAGTTGGTCTAAGTCTAAGGTCAAACTTAGTCAAATCGAGTCAAAGGTTGAGCTATGTCGACCCAAGATGAAAGTCAAGCCTAATCGAGCAGTCAAGTTTGCACGGGTTAAAGGTTGAAAAAAGTTGGGTCGGGCCAAAGATTGAGTCAAGCCTATCTAAGATAAAGGTTAAGCCTAATCAACCTAGGTAGAACCAAGTCTATTAGGGGCAAAGTTTTTGTCGTATCGATCTAGGCTAAAAATTCAGTCAAGTTGGCCTGACTAAAGGTTGAGCAAATTTGGTCCTAATCAAAAGTTCAACTGAAGTCAACCAAAGTAAAAAAATTAATCCAAGTCAGCCCAAGTCGAAGGTAAAGCTAACTCAGCTTGACCAAAGTTCGAGTGAAGTTGACTTAGGACAAAGAAATGAGTTGATTTGAGTCTTCCAAGGCCAAAGGTCAAGTAGAGTCAAGTTCGGAAAGATTGAGCCATGTCGAACCAAGATAAAGGTTTTCCCAATCGACTTGGGTAGAGTCGAGTCTTGTTTAGTCAAAGGTTGAGTTGAGTAAGTGACGAACCAATATATATATATATATATATATATATATATATATATATATATATATATATATATACACACACACACACGCGCGCGCGCGATAGTGTAGAGGTGCACCCGTTGATTTTGTCAAAATTATTACTACGTATTTGAAAAAATTTTATTTAGCTCCCCTAATCTTATATATCTGAAATCATTGCTTTATGATAGACCTGTGTGTAGTTAAGAGTGTACAAATACACCACTTGACTTGAATAAAATTATATATTTTATTTGTGTCTCTTTCTTTATTAATTTTTTATCTAATTAAAGTAAGCTTTTATCTTTTTCTACCCTTTCATCTCTTCTCAAACATGTTTTCTTCTCATCCTATAATAATTATCATTATGCATATTAAGATAAAGACATAAGTATCAAAATCATACAGTTCAATATATTTATTCATATAAATTACATACCTTATAGTTGTCCTCAACGTGATTTCATGTTTTGAAATTCTTTAATGATCAGTTCATTGTCAATTTAATTAAACACATCTTTCTCAATATTATTCATTAGAAATCATTCATCCATGCATCTCCCATCTGATTACGTAACCTATTTGTCAAAACTTTCATGGAAGAAAACACTTTTTCCACGATTGTTGTGGCAACTGGCGAAAAATTGCTAACTTCAAAAGAAGGTAAACTAATGGATAAACATTTTGTCTTTCGCTTTCAACCAACTTCTTAGAAAGATTAGTGATTCCTTTCAAAATTTAAAATTCTACATTACTACTCATATCAAAGATATAAGTCTCAACTTGATTATCATGCATCACTAAATCAATTGTAAAGAACTCGCATAAAAATATGGAAAACTGAAGAAATAATTAATTCTTACTAGAGAAAGCATTGAACAAAACTAGAAAGATATCAAGAAAGATATTGAATAGAATGATTTAATTCTTGAAAATGTTACTATGAGAAAATTACTATCTCAATCAAATGAAAATGAAAAATCACTAGAGTTGTTAGTTAAATTACTATTTTTAAGAATTGATTTAATAGTGTTTCAACACTATTGTATTTTTCTCTCGCATTCTTCTTCTTCTTCATCTTTGTTTTGGTATTTATAGTTGTATTGTACCATTTGACCGTTAATGTATATTTGATTGAGAATATCTTCAACATCTTCTTTCTTCATCTAAAAGTTCTTAGTATTTCATGTAGAGTATATGGCTTCGTATGAATTATCACTTCTTTCCATTCAACAATTAGAATTTCAAATATAATGTAGCTTTAATCCTCTTGGGAGTCTTTTTCTTTCTCGTGATTTGTTGATAAATATATGACAATATTAGCAATCTTCAATAAGAGAATCTTTCCTTTTATATTTGTTCAATCATATGTCATTCTTCAAATTATATCTTCAGAATATCTTATAATAATGTTGAACCTTGTTGCACAATCTTCTCATCAATAATCTCTTGACCAAATATCTTATAATAACGTTTGCCTTTGCTTAACATGTCTAGTCATTCTTCCATTGGCGTCGTCAAATGGAAGTACTTGTCTCATAGGGATATTCAACATCTAGCTTTAGGAGTTTGCTTTGAGTCGTCTAATAGTTGAATATTAGTTGAACAAAGACATATTCACAGTAAAAGTGATGGTCATCTAATGATTATCTACAAGCATCTAATAGGGTTTTTGACCTAGCAAACCTTTCCTATGTTCAATGCTTAATCATTCTTAGTTGTTATTTATTAATACTTACCATTGCCAAATGTGTATGTCTTTCATGTTTGGCATCAACGATACATAATGCATTAGACATTAAGCATCGAACGAAACATATCATCAAGCATTACATGTCATTTTCTCTCAGTCAAAACTTTGAAAAATCACAAAATATATGTTATGTATTGTTCTTCAACATATGTAACCCATATATGTGTTTTTTGATACTTTTTATTTCTCATTTTTGAATTCTTGCTAGCTAGTATTAGCAAGTTCTTAAAGTTTAGTTTCCTTTGTGTTTTCGTTGAGTTTCTTTATTCTACATTTTTCTTCCATTAGGTTTCTTTCTTCTAAGTCATTTCTTGTTCAAAGTGAAAATATGTTGCATATTGGAAGTAGTGGTCTCGGTTTTGTGCACGAAAAAAGTGTCACAATAGTGTAAAAAGAGCAAAAAGAAAAGCTAGAAAAGAAGTTTCAAAAGAGCATAGAAAATCTATGAAAAATGTGCTCTATGACCACTTGGCGTACTTGTTTTTCGTGTGTTTAAATTGCTTGAGTTGCAATCTATTTTCCAGCAGCTTTAGTCTCACCCTTTAAGCAAAACTAAGTGACTTAGTGCACCATTACCTCTCGATTTTGATAGACAAGAACCACTTTAACGTTTTCTAGTTGTTTTTTGGTTTTATCATTTATTATAGTGTCTTTCCTTAAGTGTTTCTTTTGTGTGCTTAACCTTGTTTGTCTTCCTTAGCTATTCTTACTTTTATCATATTAATTCCTTTTGAGTTTAGCTTTCATTCTTTTCAAGCCTTTTCTTACTTTGTTCCTTTGACTTCTCTTTTGAGGTAAGCCAATCCTTTGAGGTAGCATCTTAGGGAATGGGTGGAGCTTAAAGCTATAGAGAGGAGATAATGAAAAGTGTGGATATAAACACTTGGAGAGGAGCATAAAAGCTTCGAGTTGTAAAAAGTTTTACTTGTTTTCATCTTGTAACTATGACCTAATTAGGTGTCTTGTGGAAGCCTTTGGTGTTCACGCATCTACTAATTAGAACCTTAAACCCTTTAGTGAAACACATTTAGTTAAGGAGAGCTTGAAGGTTGTAAGTGCCTTCTAGCCTCACTATTAGGTTTTTCTTATTGTTTAATTGTTTTTCTTAATTGCTTTTATTGCTTATAGTTTAGTGTTGTCTAGCTTTATTTTCAACTTAATTTTCCATTGACAAGTTTGGAACAAGAGACTTGAGGTAAACTTTGGCAAGGAAAGACTTGGTCATTAAGTAACCCAAGTGATTCATCTCTCTTTCATGGAAGTGAACTTGAGCTTTCTTGCCTCCTTGAGTCACAAGGAAATTGTTTTGAAGAAGCTTTTTTTGTGATGAGCGGCACTTCACAAAGAATCTCTAGATCGAAGTTTTTTTCGGTGGAAAATCCTCACAAGGTCATCAAACGTCGATCCTTCGATGGAGATCGACGAACTCGCAGTGGAAGATGAATTGGTTCACTCTAATTCTAGTTGGAATTTGACACACTCACGATGTTTTAGAAACCCTAGGAGCTGCGAAACCTTAGGAGCTGCGAAACCTCAACTAGAAGATGAAGGTGAGCTCTGAAGAATGGGGATAAATCCTCTCAATTAATCAAAGCTAACTATTACAAATAAAAGCCTGCCTCTTTATAGAGAGAAGAGAGGTAACTATGATGAACTAACAAAAACAAGAATGTGAAACCTAACGACAACCCTAACTGGGCAAAGGAGGGAATGCATGATGGGGAGAAGGGGTACCCTAGTAGAGGTGTTTTCAGAAGGAAGCTGGAATCCTAGGTTAATCTTGATGCATGAAGTTAAGCTTCTCTTTGCCATCATAAGTGGGTTAACCCAATTAAGGCCCAATAAAGGTGATGTTGAATAAGAGGCCTCCAACACATGAAAGTGGCATGAAAGAAGCATGTTGCAGGTGTTGCCATCCAAATGTATTAGTGGTGTGCGGGTAGAGACGTTGGGCTACACGTTGCAAGCCCAAATGTGTTAATGAGAAGTTCAGGCCCAGTCACGCTCGTGATGCTTTATGCATTGAGATCCAGCCTGGTCCACTCATCCACTTCTACATCAAGGTTCTTGGCCCACATAGAAAACAGAGAAAATTAAAGGTAGCAAAAAAGTAATGGCCCAAAAATAAAAAGGCCCAAACGAATTATTTGTTTAATTAAGAACAAAAACAAATAAAGAAAACTAAGAACTGGGCATAGGCGTTGGCCCAAGCTATAAGCCTTAGGGTGGATTCATCATTTTGTTTGTGCATAATCATAACCATAAGAATGTTTATAACTCCTTACCAAATTGATAATGACTCTAGTGAAGAGGCTCCAAAAAGTTTGAGCCAAATAGCTCAAGAACTAAAGTCATTTATGATGAGGAGGATCCTCAATAGTCAACCTAGTCTTCAATAACTAACCCAAAGAGAGAACATCTTTCACTAAGATATAAAGTTTTAAAAAATACATGTTCTCTCATTGGATAATGTCTTGTGTTGCAATTGTTGTAGCACTATTTTGGCTTAGAAGTTGGCATTAACTATCATACCCCATCCCAAACCATACAAACTTCAATGGCTTAACGAAGATCGATGAAGACATGATAGTTAATCAACAAGTGAATGTCAAGGTAGTGTGCTTTGTGGCACAATACTTGTTGAAATGTAATGTTTTTGCTTTATTATTATGCATGTATGGGAACCCAACTTTAGGGTTAGGGTTTAGGGTTGTGCCTTGACCCTTTGTATTTTGCCTCCTTGTACTTCCTCATTAAATTCCTTCAAGATGGTATCAAGAGATAGAACATATACTCTAGTTCATCTTCACTATCTGTCATAAGCGTCGTCATCCTCCATCGTTCGTTCGTCGTCCGCCACCGTCGTCCATCGCCACCATCTGCCACCATCGTCCATCACCGTCGTCCACCATTGTCGTTCGTCGTCAACGTATCTACTTTAGAGAAGTCAGGATTAGGTGCACCTCAAGGAGCACAACTCATCCCCAATGGTCGCCTCCTCTGAATTTGTTGCATGTGCTACCTTCCTAGTGTCGAAATCGCACTGCATCGTCATCGTTCATCTCCCCGAAGCCTCTTGGACGTGTTTCTTTCCTTGTCCTTTTGTTTCGGTAGTGGTAAGTTTCACCTAGGGTTTTCCCTCAGGTTAGGGTTTTTTGGAAACCTAGGGTTTTCCTCTCAAGCTAAGGTTCTTTGGAATGATTTCAACTGTTGGAACGACTTCCTCTATCAGTTATTCCTATTATTACCACTGCAAAATTGCACTGGAAAAATTACTCATCTTAGTCTGCTTCTATGGAACTATGGTTTCTTGGTCAAGGATATCATAATCATCTTAAATAAGATGTCTCTACTATTTTAAATGAAGAAAATCCAATGGCAAAAATTAGATATTCAGTTATATGTTGTTTTATGGCAATCTGTTGAACAAGAGGCCTTAGAAATTGATACCTTATAAGACATGCTTCTCATTTTGGAAAAGGGCGCAAGACATTTTTGCTAAAGAATAGCCTCACTTAAACAAAGCAATCATGATATGGTCTCTCACATAGGAGAGATTAAGGTTGTAGTAGAAGAATTAAATAGTTTTTTGTGGCTGATTCATTAGAAGATATCAACAAAAAACTTGATAAGTTTTACATGGTTCTAATTCTGAGAAGTTTGCACTCGATCTTTGATCATGTACGTGATCAAATTTTAGCTAGTGATCAAATCTCTTCAATGGACAACTTAGTTACTAGACTTCTTCAGGTGCCTACATTGGTAAAAGATGAAAATTCAACTAATGTTTTTGAAACATCAGCAATGGTAGCACCATGAGAAAGAGGAAGAGATCAGAACAATTGTGGAGGACGTGGTGGTCAAAATAGATGTCATCAATGCTTATATTGTAATAAAATGGGTCATGCCTAACAAAAATGTTATTCCTTGCAAGGTTTTCTAGATAAAGCTGATCATGTGTCTAAATCTGATAATTCATAATGTATAATTTTTTATGAAGAGTACCAAGAATTTTTAAGGTAAAAAATTAAATATCTTTGAGCTAATCCCTTTGCTATAAAAGAGCATGGTACGAGTTTGATTGGAAAAGGATATGAGTCACGGGGATTTTATTTCTTAAAACCAAGCTCCTTAGTATTCTGTTTTCCAATTTTATCGCCAAAAATTTTGCATGATCGTTTGGGCCACCTAAGTTTGTCTAGGTTGAAGATGATGGTTTTAAGTCTCAAATACATTCAAGTCTTAGATTGTGAGTTGTGTTAGTTAGGAAAGCATGTTAGATCTTTTTTTCCTAAAAAGTTTGAGACACTATGTTTTTTTATTATTATTCATTCTGATATTTGGGGATCAAGTCATGTCACTTCCTTTGGTTTAACTATTTTGTAATGTTCACACATGAATTCTCTCAATGTACTTGGGTTTATCTAATGAAAGAAAGATCTAAACGTTCATCCATATTTATGTCCTTTAATGATATTAAGAACCAATTTGGGAAGACAATTAAAATACTTAGAAGTGATAATGTTAAGGAATATTTTTCTATTGCGTTTTTTTCATTCCTATCTTCCCAAGGAATGTTACATCAATCATCGTGTTCTCATGCTTTATAACAAAATGGCATAGCAAAGAGAAAGAATAAACATATTGAAACTACACACTCCTTAATGTTGAATACTAATATTCATGTTCATCATTAGGGAGATTCAGTCATCACTATTTGTTTTTTAATCAATAAGATGCATTATTCTTCTATTGACAACGGTGCAGTAAGGGCTTTTGGCCCCGGTTATTTTTGTTATTTTGCCTTGGTTTTAGACCCGAGACATATTGGGACGATGCCAAAAGCAAGTGTCTTTTGGTCTCGGTTGCAAAGGACTGGAGCCATATTAATTTTCTATAATTATTTATGATTAAAGCTATTAGTTGCATGAACCCTATTTTTGGAAATCCCTTATCTAGTTTTGATCTCTAGTGGCTTTCGAACTACATGATTGTTTCTACAATTGTGTGTTTTTCTTGGGGCAAATCAAGTTCTAAACATGTGCATTCTAATTAAAATTTTGAACCCTAATCCCTTTTTGTTTTCACGTTTGCTGATAGATTTGGAATTGAAAATCCCCAAATCTGCTATCTTGGTATATTGATTCTCGAGGGTCTAGAACCCTAAATCCAAAATGTTTCGAACCTGCTTTTGAACTCATCGCATTGCCTCTATTTGCATCCTCATACTCTGCTGCCATGGTGGAGCACGCATCTCGGGAGGGATTTTTTGCAGCGGCACTCGAGTCGCAAGTGATGTTCCTTCAACGACGCGCTTTTGGTGGTTGCCGGAGGCATGAGGCAGATCTGGTTCGCAAGACAGAGCAACAGTGGTGAGGTTGATGGCGTCGCAACAGAGGCTATTTGCATCTTTGCTCGCAGCAATGTCGATCTTTGTCATTGAAGTATGGCTTTGGGAGAGTTGCGCAGAGGAGAAAAAACCAGTTCGCGATTTGGGTTTGCGCAGAGAAGATGAACAGTGCATGGTTCGTGAATTTAGAACCCTAAATAAGGTCTATGGCCTCAGTTCCATTAATAACCGAGGCATAAAGTCGTATAGGCCTCGGTCCTATTCCACCCTAGGCCAAAGCCTTTGCTGTCAGTGACAATTTTGAAATTTTGGGGAACACTGACGAGTTATAGGCCTTGGTTGAGTGATAACCGAAGCATATAAACCCTTATAGGCTTCGGTTGGATAGGGACCCGAGGCAAAAAAGTTCAAAAATTTTCAAAAATGCCACCGTGTCCTTATAGGCTTCGGTTCCGCAATAACCGAGGCCTATAAAGTGAGTTAAAAACGTGATTCTGCACTAGTGTGAAAATAAAGTTCCTCACTCTATAATTTTTTCAAATGATCCTCTATACCATATTTATCCACTTGTGTTTGGGTGTACTTGTTTTGTTCATAATGTTTCTCTATGTCTTCATAAACTTTTTGCAAAGGCTATTAATTATGTCTTTTTTAGATAATTGCCTTTAGAAAGGGTATAAACATTTTATTGATGTTACATTCTTTGAGGATACAACTTTTTGTCCTCCATGGAAGATCATTCATCTGTTCAACAGGTTCTTCCTCTACAATCCTGTGATCCCTTAGTTATTCCTACAACTCAAACTCAAAATGCAAATGACCTTGTTTAACCATCTTTTCTCACATATCGATGTCGAACACAAATAACTCCTTCTTCCTTACTTGAAGACCCCTGAGACCCTCTAGACTTAGATCCTCCCCAACTAGATTCCTGAACCATGGATCCTTCTCCTCGTCTTCTCTTGACTTGGATCATACTTAACCTATTACCCTTCAAAAAGGTATTTGATATACTCATAATCCATATCTTGTTTATATTTTTTGAGTTATCATCATTTGTCTCCTCCATTTTTCTTTTATGTTTCCTTCTTGTCTACTAGGTTCCTAATAATGTTCATAAGGCACTTGGTCATCCTCGATGGCGACAAGCCATGATTGATGAAATGCATGCACTTGAACACAATGGTACTTGGGCACTTGTCCCTCTTCCTCCTCATAAGAAGCTTGTGGGTTGTAGATGGGTTTATGTTATTAAGGGATATACTCAGGTACAGCCTCAACTATTGTGATACTTTTTCTCCTATGGCTAAAACCAGTATCGTTCGTCGTTTCCTTGCTATGGTTGTCATTCACTAATGACCTCTATACCTATTAGACATTAAAAATGCTTTTCTTAATGGTGATCTGGAAGAGGAGATATACATGGAGCAACCTCTTGGGTTTGTTGCTCAAGAGGAGTCTGGTTAGTTTGTAAGTTACATCATTCACTCTATGGCTTGAAGCAATCACCTCGAGCCTAGTTTAGTGTATTTAGTCGTGTTGTACAAACCTTTGGGTTGAAACGATGTTAACTGGATCATTTAGTGTTTTATGGTCATACTTCTCTAGACAAATGTGTTTATCTTATGGTTTATGTTGATGATATTATTATCATAGAAAATGATCACTATAATTGCTCAATAAAGAACCATTTGTTAGCTACTTTTAGACCAAAATATGGGTCGTCTAAAATATTTCTTTGGTATTGAAGTGGCACAATCAAAAGGTGTCATAATTTCGCAAAGAAAATATGCTCTTGATATTTTTGAGGAAACAGGCCTAGCAAATTGCAAACCCATTGATAGTCATATGGACTTAAATTAAAAGTTAATGAGAGACTAAGGTGAACTTTTCTCAAACCCAAAGAGATATAAAAGGTTGGTTGCAAATTAGGGGATGTCAATGTAGGCCAACATGGCCCGTTTAGGCGCGCCCCACACTTGGTCACAAAATACGGGTTGAGTTGGCCCCGCATATCAAAAATGGGCTCAATGTGAGGACTTGCCCGCATCCTTCATAGCCCATTGGCTCGCAGGATAGCCTGCTCCATTTTGGATAAATTTTCAAAATTGTATTAAATTATAGCTCATTAAAGTGTGAATGTTCAGGTCTAAAACTATTGGTGCTTGTGTTAATATGTAATGTGTAGTACATAAAAAAGGTATTGGATATATACTTACAAATTTAGGAAGAAAAATGAAACTAAGTAATTGTTTCTAGTAGATGCTGGTAACTATTGGAAAATATATTTTTCCATATTAGATATACAAAAGTATCATAAATGAATCTTCTCCAAAGTTTTCTCCAAATTTTCTAAATTCCATATAATATTGTTAAGATAAGAAAAGTTGTAAAAAAGTATGAAAACTTCTAACTATGTCTAGTTGTGTTTGTCATACATGTCTTACGAACAAGCAGGTCATCCCACCCGTCCCGCCTAGGCCCGCATGCGGTACGAGTTATACGGGTTGGGCTTTTACAGGCCAATAAGCTTAGAATCCCATCCCGTCCAGCGCTCTTCACTATTGGCCTACGACCCGGCCCACTTAGCCTGGCCTACTTGGTCCGCCCCGCATTACCATCTCTATTGAAAAGTCATCTGCCTTACCATAACAAGACCTAATCTTTCTTATCCGGTGGGAGTTATAAGTCAATGTATGCAAAATCCCTATATTAATCATTGGAATGTTGTGATTCACATTTTGAAATATGTAAAAGAGAACCTAGAACAATGATTGTTGTATGAGATTAAGGGAAGTATTCAAGTTGACGGGTATTGCGATGCAGATTGGGCTAGTTTTCCAATTGATAGAAGATCTACCATAAGGTACTGTGTATTCCTTGGACGGAACCTTGTATCTTAGAAAAGTAAGAAACAAAGTGTTGTTGCTCGATCTAGTGTAGAGGCGGAATATCTATCGATGGCTCTAGCTACATGTGAACTCGTGTGGATTAAACAACTGCTTCAATATTGAATTTTTTTGAAAATGAGCAAATGAAGTTGTATTGTGATAACTAGGCAGCCCTTCACATTGCCTCTAATCCAGTATTTCATGAGAGAACAAAACATATAGAAATTTATTGTCATTTTGTTAGAGAGAAACTACTGACCAAGGATCTTATTATTGAGTTTGTCAACTCTAATGAACAACTTCAAGATATTCTAACTAAATATCTAATGGGGCCTAGAATTTAATGTATTGTTTCAACTTAGAGCATATGATTTATATGGTCCAGCTTGAGGGAGAGTGTTGAAATGTAATGTTTTTGTTTTATTATTATTCATGTATGGGAACCTAACTTTAGGGTTAAGGTCTGGGGTTGTGCCTTACACCTTTGTATTCTGCCTCTTTGTACTCTCTCTCTCTCTCTCTCTCTCTATATATATATATATATATATATATATATATATATATATATATATATATATAGTAGTAAAATTGTGTAACAGTGAATATTATTATTCACCGTTTACTCACTAAATTTCTTCAAGTATATATGGAAGCTTGTCATATTTTGTTGGGAAGACCTTGACTATTTGATAAGAAAACCATGCACAATGGTCTTACCAATGAGATAACCTTCACTCACAAGGATAAAAGGTGTGTGTTTCGCCTCTAACACATCAAGTGAGAGAGGATCAAGCACAAATAAGAAATAAAAGAGAGGAAGAAAAAGATGAAAAGAACACAAAAGACACTTCTACACACATAAGTGAAATCAAATGTTCAAAGTGTCAAAGTAGAAACCCCAAGTCAAATGAGCGCCCTAACAAAAGATTCATCATGTTAAAGGCCAAAGGATTGTGTACAAATTCAAAAGAGGTCATCTTCAATCTTCCTTTAAGAAAAGCGAAAGACAAGACCAAATAAAACCTTGTGTTGAAAAGGGAAGTCGCTCTAAAAGTACATGGATTCAACACAAGGCCAACAAGGATTTAAAAGAAAATGCACCTAAAACAAAAATACCATTATCATTCATTTCATAAAATATGCATGATCCTTGGGGGCTACAGGCTTTGGATCTCACCCTTATATTGTCTTGTGTTTATTGTAGAAAGGTCTTTGATCCGGGAGGAAGAAGACCAAACCTAACCAAAAAGAAGTATGATGAAGATAAAGATCCTCTAGATTTGAGGTTAAATCATTTTCAATAGGGAGGGGATGATGACAAACCTCTAACCAAGGGGCCAACCACAAGAAGCATGACCAAGCATATACAAGAAGAGTTGAATTCATCTATGGAACATGGGCCTAAGCTCTTATTCACTAAGGCCACAACTGATCGTAATTAGTAGAGTAGGTTTATTTTGAGTATTGTATAAAGGGTCAAGTAGTCTAGAATTTCCTTTTAGGCCTTGTATCATAGACAAAGTAGTGTAGGGTTTTTGGCCTTGTATGCTTTTGAGATTAGTAAAGTTATGCTACCAAATTTATGTCATTACTGGTCTCTTAAGTCACTTAGCTAGAGCACCCCTTCTAAATTTTCTCTATCCACCATTCTTCTAGAGTTGTCCAATCCTCTCTTGAAAGCACCCAAATCACCATTCCACCCTTCACCTTATGCGCACACTTCACCCATTTACCACTGTAAAATAAGATGAAATAGGGTTTTGGGATTAATCTCCCTTGTGTATACCCTACACAAAGGACAATTTATTTATATTGATAATGGGCCAAATCCCAGAAATACATAATGGGCTGAGCCCAACTATTAAACACAATATTATATCATCTAACACTCCCCCTCAAGCTGGTGCATACAAATCGTATGTACCAAGC